>Ga0335074_10001189_pt1 | contig 35538 bp, 37 predicted proteins | sample Lox_Sample_23_FD_206715 | JGI IMG/M metagenome (GOLD analysis project Ga0335074, IMG submission 206715) | Soil microbial communities from Loxahatchee National Wildlife Refuge, Florida, United States - Lox_Sample_2.3 | ecosystem: Environmental > Terrestrial > Soil > Wetlands | place: USA... | reverse complement strand
CTCGTGGCCCATGTCGGAAAACAAGCTGAGCATCCCGATTGCAAGGACGTTCCGCGTCAGCCAGCGACTGCGCCGCCGTGTCAGCATTTCGTGTCGCCAGTTGCGCCTAACGCGTGCCCTCGGAAGATAAAGAATCAATCACCGAAAGGGCTCGGGCAGCAAACGCGACCGCATCGCCAGATTGCTCCGCCGGCAATGGAACACACCAGGAAGTTCCACCCTTTATTCGACAAATGACACCCCAATTTCGCCCCGTGTGGTGAACCGAAATGTCAACCACATTCGCGAGCGGAGCGTACCGTAAGGTCGATCCGTCAAGTTGAGGAGTGTTCTGGCTTCTTCTGGTGATCCAGAACAATCGGAGATTCGTTACCGCGATGTAGTCCCCAGCCTTGCACGACTCCTCCGAGAAGAGTCCCCAGGCTCCGTATTGTTTCTCATAGCTCGGACTATAGAAGCGAGCTAAAGTCTGTTCATCGCGCTCAAGCGCAGCCCGCTCGGCATCCTGAAACTTGATGTCCAGAGCCTTGCCAAACGACATGCACAGCGAACCGATCTCCATATTCATTGCTTCGCCCCCAACCCCACCGATTCCATGGCTGAAGCCTCCAATTCCAGTAACCCGCCGATCTCATCCAATGCAGCCCGAATCGTAGAGGCATCTTCGCTCGCACCGCCTCCCGAAAGGCGGGCGAGCTGGGCCCGTTGGGCATCCGCATAATTATTGAAACGTAACTGCAATTCCGTAGAAACTCTCCTGCACCATGCATCCAGCATGCTTCCAAACGTCCCGAACGACTCCTTGATTCGGTCACCGGCCGATGCCTGGAGCGCCGTTTCCACTTTCCGCCTCGCTAGTCCGCGACTGAGGCGTGCAATCCAAGGCCGTTTCAGCCGTAGATCGCCGGAGCCGACGTCGATTCTAGGCATCTCCTTCACTACAGTGGCTAGATCCTCAGCCGCCGAAGAGCTTTCATCTCCCAATAGTTCAGAAACCTTTCGTATGGCCTCGGAAAGGTCCCGAGCGAGCTCCTCCATCGCCGAACGCATCGCGCTAGCCTTTTCGGCGGCGATGACTGTCGCGAGATCGGCCAACCACTCCCACGTGATTGGACGCTCGGGATCTTCGGTGTCCCAAGAATCCATAATTCGGGCTGCTGCCTCGTGAAAAAACACCGGCGCGTATTCCCGAATCTCCAAGGTGTCCCGGAACCATCTTTCGCGAATCTCTTCGAATCGCCCCGTCACGCGCCGAAGTTGGTTCTCTGCTTCAGTGAACTCGGGACGTGCTTGCCTTGCAGGCGATTCGGGACGAGTGGCACGGTCCAAACGTGCGCGAAGAGCGCCGGCAACAGTATCTCGTAAAGCGCCGATCTTTCGGCGCAACGAGTCCCTACTCAGCTCCCGGTGCCGCTGATAGAGCGGCGCGAGTTCATCAGCGAACCACCGGTCCAGGAGGTTCGTGAAACCGGGTTGAACGCTCACAGCGTGGATCGGGAGTTCAAGCCGCAGGTTGGAACGAATTTGATGGCTGATATATTCCTTGGCGCGGTCGACGTCTTCGGGAGCCAACAAATCCGCTTTGCTCAACAAGACAACCGTCTGTATTGCAGCGTCCGCGAGGGCTTGCGCAGTGGATAGATCCTCCGCCGTGAGTGTCGATCCCGCATCGATCAGCACCACTCCCAAATCACAGCGCGGCAGATAAGCGAGGGTCTCGGCAGCCCCGGCGCTGGCGAGCGACCCGAGTCCTGGAGTATCGACCAGAACTATGCCGTCTTTCAACCGCTCCGAGGGAAACTCAACGACGAGACGCTCGACTCTCTTGGTGTTCGCGGGGTTCTGCTGCTCGGTGACGAACTGTGCAATACGCTCAATACCAAATATTTCCAGTTTCTGACCGGCTGTCCGCACAACCAGTCGAGGAGCGGGACCGAAAATAATCCGGGTCGGTACAGCAGTAATCGGGTTGACGCCTACCGGCAAAACATTCATGCCGACGATGTGATTCAGGAGTGAGGATTTGCCGGAACTCACCCGGCCGAACAGCGCAATCTCGAAGCTTTTCGATTCCACCCGGTCAAGAATAAGGGAAAGCCGACCGCGATAATCGACCAAGCCGTGCTCGGCAATGACATGCTCTAGTCGCTTGAGCAACTGAATCTCGTCTCCGGTTTGTTCCAGGCGGCGCAGCCGTTCTCCCGGATCCTGGTCCAAGTCCTGCCCCAAATAGCCGCTGAGCTGATCCAGCATCGCTTTGATCTCGTTGACCAGCCCGTTCAACTCGGGAATCACGTCCGCGGGGACTTCACCATACCCCCGCATCTTGTCCGCCGTGCACTCTTCAAACGCAATGCCCGCGAAGGTCAGGGCTACTCTTAAGGAGTGAACGGTGCGGAAGACCGGCGGCGGAATAGCGATGTCCTGACTTTGAAGCCCTTGCAGGATTTGAACACGAATGCGAGCGATGTAGTCTTCTACAACTCGCGCTTGAGATGGGGACAAGCTGCCCCTGTATTTCGGAAATACCGACTTCGATTGGGAAGCTCTTAGGATCGCTTCAATGTCCGAGAGGAGTTTGTCTGCGTACTCGCAGTTCGAAAGCAGGTGCTGCTTCTGGTGCTGATTCAGTCCTTCAGTTGTCGCCATGCTGTCACACCTCAGCAGGAGTCATTTTCCCCGGCGTTGCTGGGGACAGTTAAAGGCGAACTCCAACGCCTACTGGACTAGGTCCCCGGTCTAGTCAGGCATGTCGGCTGGGAGAAGTTCTTTGGAATCTCATGATTTCAACATCCGACATGGCCATGAGGCCAGTATCCAGCATCTCGTCCAGGACAGGAATTAACTTGCGCATCTGCGATTCAGAATCGACGATTGTAATCAAGATCGGCAGGTCGTGGCGAATCAAATGCGAACGGTGTATCTCGGCCGTTTCGCCGTATCCTTCCATTCCTTTGAACACCGTCGCACCGGCAATCTTCATCTCGCGGCACTTCTCGACAATCGCTTCGTAGAGCGGTTTCCCATTGTAGTGATCGTGTTCTGAAACATGCACGCGAAGAATCTTACCCGTTTGCGCTTCTGGCATCTGTAACCTCCATGAGGGGAGACGGATGAGCAAAGCGGATCATGTCGACGTCTGAGATGACGACTAAACCGTCTTGCAACATTCCGTCGACGATCTCCACTGCGCGCTGAATTTTCGCGGCGGAGTCGATCACCGAAATCATGATCGAACAGTCATGAGAAAGGTGAAAAAGACTTTGTCCTTTGTGCGTGTGCCCTTTGGCGCCATATCCGAGGATCGCCTTATAAACCGTCGCTCCGGCGATATCTTCCATGCGGAGGTTTTTGACGATCGCTTCGTAGAGCGGCTCTCCGTGCCATTTGTCGGCTTCTCCAAGAAAGATTCGCATCAGACGAGCTGTGCCGGTCTTCTGGATGTGGTGCGCTTTGGGTTCGGGCTTCTTTTCTTTTTGCGCGATCTTGACGACAGTTGTGTCCTGCACGTCAATCATCCCGTCGGTGACAAGATCGTAGAGAGTTGGAAGTAGCTCCTCCACCTTCTCGGGCGTATCCACAAATTCGATTCGAACTGGAAGATGCTCCATGGTCGCTTCCATTTCGGGCGAGTGAATTCTATGGTGGCTTCCGAAGCCGATCCACGGTCGAGTGACGCTCGCTCCGGCGGCTCGTTTGTGCATCAGAAGATCGAAGACTGCGCGCCAGAGTGGCTCCGTTCCATGGCGAGTGTCCTCGTTTACAAAGATTGTGACTCTCTTGGCAGGACCCTTAGAAAGCATGGGGAACTCCTTCCTCGCCCAGGCGCTTAGGACAGGAGCACCAGATGGCGCCGTGCGGCGAAGATGCGTACGTGGCAAAAACGCTCTGCTCCATAGACCAGACAATCCTATCCAAAACCGTTCGGGGATACTGTGGGAGGTTTTCGAGCCTTACGCCTACAGTAAACCCACCGTAGGAGTTATTGGCCGTTTCCGGCGGTTAAGCGAACTCCACCGCTGCCATGAGCATACCATAGAGAAGATCGCCCAAATCCACTCCGCATTAGCGAAGCAGCATCGCACTCCCAATAACCAAGACCAGGAAAGCACCTATCGCCTCCGCCAATGTTTGGCGAAAAATAGAGCCGGAAGGTTTTGGTCTGCGGCGGTATCGAGTCGCCTCAAAGAGCCTGCTGCAAGCGAACGCCCCGCAGATCGCGACTCCGACACTAATGATCGAGTCTCTGGAATCTGGGACCATCTTCGAGACCGCGGCGATGCCGAGGAGGATGACACAGGCCCAACCGATCCCGAGGGCGGATGCCGACGCAATCGACCGAGTAGCAATCATTTTTTGCCCGCAACGGTCGCAACGATTTTCGGAGCGCCCCGCCCCTTTCAGTCCCTTGCTCCGAAGGGACGTCTGATTGCATTCGCAGCAAACATACCGAGCGCGTGTTGAAATTTGAAATATCGGTCTTGCCATGCGCCCCTCTCCTCGCGGTCATTTCCGCTAAACGTGCAACGTGCGGAATCCAACAACTGACGATCAGTGAGGAATGTCGGGTTGCTAGAAATACCTATGAGAAACATCCCTCGTAGGAGTCATCTGCCCGAAGGGCGCTTAAAGGCGAACTCCACCGCCTGGTCCATTTTCGCTACAACGGACTGCCCAGTCAATGCTATAATAGCTGTGAATAGACCGTCAGCGGTGGAGTTCGCTTAACGTCGCGGTTGCGGCCAATAACTCCTGCGGTTGAAAACAACTGTGGGGGCTTAGATGAGTTTCCGGGCGGCTACAAACCAATCCTCCAAGATTTCCTGGCTCAGACGGCCATTGCCCAGACGGCTTCGGCTCTCCTCAGGCAAGTTCCTCTTATTCCTGAGACCATTGTTGCTCGTAACTGGGAACCAGCTTTTCCTAGCCGGGATATTCCATGCCTAGCTCCAGCGGGCTGAAAACCTTTACCACGGCGTTTGCCGAATCTATGTATGGCCTTGATCCGGGACCCGGCTGCCCGCGCGTTGTTCGGATGATCGTCGAAATACCCACGAACTCGAGCAACAAGTATGAGTATGACGCCGAGGCCCGGGCATTTCGTTTGGATCGCCCGCTGTATTCTCCAATGCACTATCCGGCCGAATATGGCTTTGTTCCAGGAACGATCGCCGAGGATGGCGATCCGCTCGACGTCCTCTGCCTGATCGAGCACCCGACATTTAGCGGCTGCTTGATCGATGTTCGACCTGTCGGAATTCTCGATATGGTCGATGAGGCGATTAAGGATCAAAAGATCATCGCCGTACCAGTGAAGGATCCCCGCTATCGCGACGTCCAGACGGTTGAAGACCTTTCCCCTCACGTTATGCGTGAATTTGAACACTTCTTCACAATTTACAAAGGGCTGGAAAACAAAGTCGTGAAGACCCGCGGATGGCGTAAGTTGGAGGATGCGTTTGACGTCATCAATGCCAGCCGTCGCCGCTACCAGGACGCGCTCTCGCACCTCGGCGAGCAACGGAGATCCTGATGCCGTCTTACGACTTCCCGAAGAGGGTAATGGAGCCCCGCTTGATTTCTAGCCAACAGGTTACCGAGCTGGTTTCAGATTTGGCCGAACGATATCAGCTCGCGTCAATACGGCCTCTGCTCGAAGTCTGCAAAGCTTCTGGCGAGCGCACCGACCTCAGCATCGCCGTGATCGGACGGTTTAAGGCCGGTAAGAGCAGTTTCTTAAACCATCTGATCGGGCAAGACGTACTTCCCGTCGGCGTCATACCTGTCACATCCGTCGTCACGGACGTCGGACTCGGCGCCGAAGATAGGGCCATCGTTCGCTTTGCCGGCGGCCGCAAGGAGGAAATCCCCATACAGGATGTCAGGCTATACGTTACGGAAGCGGAAAACCCGTTAAACCGTAAGCATGTCGAGGCTGTTTCCGTGCGCCTCGCCGCGCTTTCGCGCTGGCCTGGGCTCCGCTTTATCGACACACCGGGCCTTGAGAGCGCTTTTGCGCACAACACCGAAGCATCCATCGGTTGGGCGCCCAACGTCGATGTCGCTCTGATCGCAATTGGGGTTGATCCTCCACTGTCTGCACATGACCTGGCGCTGATTGAGATGCTCTTCAGGTACACACCGCGGATCGCAGTACTGCTGACTAAGGCCGATGTCCTGGAAGAAAAGCAATTGGAGGAAGTAATTGAGTTCGTACGCTTGCAGCTCGCTACCCGCTTCCAGCAGAACATTCCGATCTACCCGTATTCCACGCGCGCTGGATTTGAGCGCCTAAAGCTGGAGGTTGAACGCAAGTTCATGAGGCACGTTGCGACGAACGTTGCAACCCAACGACGCGCCATCTCAAATCGTAAATTGGCCACACTCCTCGGTGATTGCGAGCAATACCTTCGACTGACGCTCAAATCCGCGGAGATGCTCGACACCGAGCGCGTCACACTTCAAAAACAACTATCGGCCGAACGGGATTCTCTCGCGGACACACGTTTAGAAGTGAAGTTAATTGCGAAGCACGCAGTGGCCGGCACACGCTCCGCGGTTGAGCGGATCCTGGCCCCCTATGAGAAGCCAACCCGGGGAAAGCTGCTGGCAGCGTTTGCAGAACAGGCTCGTCAATTTCCACCCAGCTTTTCCAGACTGCTTGACGCCTTTAACGATTGGCTGCATGCGGCCTTGTCCGACGAACTCCTTTCGATTTCAGGGGCCAAACGATCCGAGTTCATCCAGCCGCTAGCCGACGTGCAGAGGCAATATCAGCGCCTCCTCCAAAACTTCCGGGATCGCCTGTCCGATCGAACGTTCGCACTCTATGGAGTGCCGCTGAAGACCACGGAGCCGGAGATCGTGCCTAAGCCGCCGAAGATGCCGGACGTGAATGTCGGGCGGCCGTTCGATCACAATTGGGAGCTACTTTCTCCTGTGTTGCCTATGTCAGTGTTGCGGCGAGCGGTGTTCCGTCGATTCCGTAACAGGATCGCGGACGAAGTATTCAAGAATCTCTCTCGCCTCACCAGTCAGTGGGAAGAGATCGTAGCCGGTGCGATCTTCGAACTCCAACGTGAGGCCGAGAAGCGAATGGAAGAGCTCTTGTCGACCGTTCAAGGATTAGTCTCGGCGAGCAGCGCCAGCGCACCACAGATTCGGACTGACCTCGAAAGCCTAGCAGCCATGGTCGCGGAAATCAATTCACAGGGCAGTCAAGAACAGGAGCAAAGCTGATGAGAATCGCGGTTATTTCAGACATTCATGGGAACCTGGAATCCCTATCCGCGCTGCCAGAATCCTACGATGAACTGTGGGTCCTGGGCGATCTAGTGAACTACGGACCGGACCCCGGCGCGGTGGTCGACTTCGTGCGGTCGCACGCCACGATTGTGGTGCGCGGCAATCACGATCATGCAGTAGGATTCAACGAGGACCCTCGCTGTTCGCCCCCTTACCGTGAAATGGCGAAGGAGACCATGCAATTCACTCGCTCTCTTCTTTCCCGCGACCAAATTGAGTACTTGGCAAGTTTACCGCTCATCGTAGAAAGAACGGTTCAAGACACCAGGTTTGTTCTCTGCCATGCCGCTCCTTCGGATCCGCTCTACAAGTATGTGCCTGCAAATTCGCCACAGTGGACGGAGGAGATGAAACTTGTATCGGCCGACGTGCTGCTCGTTGGCCACACGCACACTCCGTTCGTACAACTGGTCGGCCGGGCCCAGGTCGTCAATCCGGGAAGCCTTGGCCAGCCAAAGACCGGTTCCACGAAGGCTTGCTACGCAGGCTGGGAAAAGAGCGCCATTCTCCAGTCAGCCGAGTATAATCTCGCGCGCACGCTGAGTAAGATTGACCGGATGCCGGTCTCAGCCCAGGTAAAAGAGGACTTGAAGGCGGTTCTTCTTAGCGGAGGCCGATCAACGTCGTCGGCTTCGCTTATCAAGATCTGACCGGACTGCGAATCCAACAGAACAATATATGACTTCAATAGCGCATGTTTCAGCCCGCGAAATTCTTGATTCGCGCGGCAATCCGACGGTTGAGGCCGAAGTGAGGCTGGACGGAGGAGCTGTAGGTATCGCAGCCGTGCCATCGGGCGCATCTACGGGAGAAAAGGAGGCGGCAGAACTCCGGGATGGAGACAAGCATCGCTATGGTGGGAAGGGTGTGACTAAGGCTGTCGAGCATGTCAAGAATGAACTTGCCTCTGTTGTTCGCGGTTGCGATGCGCGCGACCAGCGAAGAATCGACGCCGCCATGATTGGAATTGATGGGACACCCAACAAATCGCGCCTTGGTGCTAACGCAATTCTCGCTGTCTCCATGGCGGTTGCCCGGGCCGCCGCCAATGCTCATTCCATTCCGCTCTACCGTTATCTCGGCGGTGTAAATGCTGGGGTGCTCCCTGTCCCGTGCCTGAACGTGCTGAACGGCGGCAGGCACGCCGACAACACGGTCGACTTTCAGGAATTCATGATTGCGCCCCACCACGCGCAATCTTTTGCGGAATCGATTCGCATGGGAATCGAGACCTTTCACGCACTGAAGGACGTTCTGCGCGCTCGCGGCTACAGCACCGCCGTCGGGGACGAGGGCGGCTTTGCGCCCAACCTGAAATCCAACGAGGAGGCAGTAGAACTGGTTCTTGAAGCCATCGTGAAAGCCGGATACGAGCCTTCGGTCGACATTTCGATCTGTGTCGATCCAGCCGCGAGTGAAATGTGGGAAGACGGCAGGTACGTTCTGTTCAAATCGACAAAGCAAACGCTCAGTTCCGACGACTTGGTCCGTCTTTGGGAATCCTGGATTCGGCAATATCCGATTATCTTGCTCGAAGATGGGATGGGCGAAAACGATTGGAATGGTTGGCGCGACTTGACAGCCGCGTTGGGCTCCAAGGTCGAATTGGTGGGAGACGACATATTCTGCACAAACCCGCGCATCCTGGAAGAGGGTGTCTCCAAGGGAATCGCAAATTCCATCCTCATCAAGCTCAATCAGATTGGCACGGTAACCGAAACTCTCGACACCATGCGACTGGCGGAGCGAAATGGCTATGGCTGTTTTGTCTCTCATCGGTCGGGAGAGACCGAAGACGCATTCATCGCCGACCTGACCGTCGCTACGGGGGCCGGCCATATCAAGACGGGATCGGGATGTCGAAGCGAGCGCGTGGCTAAGTTCAATCAGTTCCTGAGAATCGAGGAGCAGTTGAATGGAGGTGCTCAATTCGCGGGTCGCCAGGCTTTCACGCATTGACGATTGGTAGCTGCAAACCAGCAACGCGCGGGCGGCGCTATGTATTTTTCAAAAGTGCTCGATCCATCGGCCCACGCCTATCGTGTCCGCTACGCCATCGCGAACATTCTTCGCGATCGTGCGCCGCATGAAGGCGCATTCACGAACTGTTTCGAAATGGAGGACGGAGAGGAGGTAATCCTCGACATCCTGCGCTGGGGCCTGAAGAACCCGAAACTGCGCTCCGCGCTACAAGCCAGCCATCTGGTCAATCTTACCTATTGGCTCGTTCGGCATCCTGAGTATTCCGAGGCCTATTACAACGCCGACGAGAAAGGTAAGCGGATGGATCGGCCGTCCAGCGGGATTCAGCACCGTGAACAGCAGGAAGCTGCTACTCGATCTCGACGAAGCGATCAGCCGCCCGAGCATAATTTAAGATTGCCGAGGCCATCGCGAGGGTGAAGGGGTAAAGCGCCAATATCACGACAACAGAAATCGATGTCGAAAGGTGGGAATGGACACAACGCTGGAAAGAGAGCAACTGGATAATCCTGCACTGGTCAAAGGCATCGAAGGCACCGCCGCCGAAATCTCACACACATACAATGTTCTGGGAGCGCTTCTTCCGCTGTGTGTCGGCGCGCTCTTGCCTGGGCATGCCTGGCTGAAGATCACGGTCGGCTTGCTGGCTCTAAGCGTACTTGGCGTAGCCGCCCCTCGGGTCGCATACGGAAATCCCACCCGCTGGGCTCGCGCTCTAGTGCTTGCGGGAGGGTTTCTGACATTGGTCGGATTGAAACTGGGCTTCGCCTGAACTGCCCGTTGGTCCCTCTTCATTGACATCCAATTAAGCTGCTTGGCATACTGAGCCTGTGGGTGTTGGAGTCCACCGGTAACCGCCCCTTTTGGGGGAAGATGACTCCTACGAGGGCTACAACTCGGAAGGAGTAAAAGGTTGCCGGATCGGGCCGAAAAATGCTTGCCTCCTCCGTCGGAGGACGGTGTGGGAATGCATCATCCACTACCGCAGCCGAAGTCCGGTCATTCAGTGCCGTTCCGAAGCATTCTCTTCGATGAATCAGAAACCAACGCCGGCATTGATGAAAAGCAAGCTCCCGAATTCTTTCATGATCTGAATCTCGACCAGATTGTTTCGTCGATGACGGCTGGCCGCGACGAGTACAACCTCAAGCCCTTCTTCTACGCTCCGTTGAGCCATGTGGAGGCCGTCGAATATCGCTACGACGTATTTCGGGATCTTGAGAACCGGGATCTCTTCCGGTACATTCAATCGTTCGCTCAGGAAATGCGCGCGATGCGGAGTCATCTCGGGCGAGGGGACAAGTTCTACTATAAACGTCAGAAGCAAAGCGCTTTTTTGGATGCGGTAGAGACGTACTGCGCTGCCATTGGAGCGCTTGCGCGCGATCTGGGGCCCAAGGACTTACGTTCGCGGGGCTTTCTCGCCTTTCGCCAGTATCTAACCGCCTACGCCGTATCGCAGGACTTCGCTTCGCTCCTTGCGGAAACGCAGAAAGTCAGGACCGATCTATCCGGAATTAGGTATTGTCTCCAAATCGTAGGTAAACGCATTCAGGTGGGCCGATACGACTCGGAAACGGACTACGGCGCGGAGGTATCGGAAACGTTCGAGAAGTTCAGGCAGGGAGCGGCCAAGGAATATCGCTTCAACTTCGAGCATGGGCCAGACATGAACCATGTTGAAGCAGCCGTTTTGGACATCGTCGCGCGGTTGTATCCTGAGATCTTTTCGTGCCTGGACGAGTATTGCGCTCGACATGTTGGTTTTGTCGATCGTGTAATCGCCACGTTCGACAGGGAAGTTCAGTTCTATATTGCGTGCATCGATAGCATCGAGCCTTTAAAGCAATCGGGGCTTTTCTTTTGCTATCCCACGGTAAGCGATCGGTCGAAAGAAATCGACGCCCGCGGCATGTTCGATCTTGCTCTTGCCAATAAGCTCGTTCGCGAGAAGGCGTCCGTGGTGCCCAACGACTTCTACCTGAGAGATCCTGAACGAATACTGGTCGTGTCAGGACCGAATCAAGGCGGAAAAACGACCTTCGCCCGCGCTTTTGGACAACTCCATTACTTGGCCAGTATCAGTTGTCCAGTACCAGGGAGTGAAGCAAGTCTTTTCCTGGTCGACAGGCTGTTCACCCACTTTGAGAGGGAGGAGGACATCCGAAACCAGAGCGGCAAGCTGGAAGATGAGTTGCTCAGGATTCAACAGATCCTCGAACGTGCAACATCGGAGAGCATTCTCGTCATGAATGAGAGTTTTCTCTCCACGACGCTGACTGATGCGCTGTTTCTTAGCAAGCAGGTCATGCAACGAATTATTCAGGGCCGCATGCTTTGTGTGTCGGTAACTTTCCTGGATGAAGTGGCTTCGATGAGTGAAACCACAGTGAGCATGGTCAGCATGGTGAACCCCAAGGATCCCGCGCGGCGAACGTTCAAGGTCGTTCGCAAGCCTGCCGATGGACTCGCCTATGCCGCGGCGATCGCTGCGAAGTACCGCCTCACCTACCACAACGTGGAGCAACGGATCGCCGAAAACGCGAAAAAGCGGATTTCATCATGAAAGTCTTTCTGATGTACAGAGACGCTGATTTTAGCCTTAGAGAGGATGGGCCTGCGAAAGCCGCGGATCTGACCCAGGATCTTGAGCTAACCACACTGTTCGGCGCAATGGCGGGTGGGGACGCCTTCCTGCTCGAAGTGGCCAAGAAGGCCATTTTGGCGAGTCTTCAGGAACCGGACGCAATCCTGTATCGCCAGCACATACTAGCCGATTGCGTGGAGCGGGCCGATGTCGTCAGAGAGATGTACGGCATTGCCGTTGAGGCCATCGAGCGCGAGAAGAAAATATGGGGTGGGATGTTTGCGAAGTATCCCGCGGGTTTGTTGAGCCGGTCCATCGACGTCCTCCAAATCCTGGTGGAGCAAATTAAGAAATTAAGACAACTTACCGATGAGCATGGGGCCAGCTTTCGCTCCGAAGGCTTTACCAGACTCTTCGCGATGTTAGCCGCGGAGCTTAGCGACGAATACCTCGCCATTGTCGGGAACCATCTGCGGAGGCTCGAATTTCGGCGCGGCGTTCTGATGAGCGCCGAACTCGGCAAGAGCAACAAAGGCACTCACTACATCCTTCGCAAGCCGCACGATACCAAACAAACGTGGATCGAGTGGCTGCGGAGTTGGATGGAAGCCTTCAAGAACCGCGCCGCCTTCGTCTACGAAATCGCTGACCGCGATGAAAACGGCTTACGCGCGCTTTCAGAACTGAAAGACCAGGGAATCGGCCATGTTGCTGCCGCGCTAGCTCAATCCACCGACCACATTCTAAGCTTCTTTAATGTGTTGCGACTGGAGCTTGGCTTTTACGTCGCTTGCCTCAACCTGCGCGACCATCTGGCTCGGAAGGGTGAGCCCATCTGCTTTCCAGAGCCGTTGTCCGGGAGCCATCCGAAGTTTTTCGCTCGACAACTTTACGACGTCTGTCTAAGTTTGACCATGCAAGACAGGGTGGTAGGCAACGATTTGGCCGGCGATGACAGGCTGCTTGTAATCATCAGCGGCGCCAACCGTGGAGGAAAATCTACGTTCCTGCGCGCTGTCGGCCTCAGCCAGTTGATGATGCAGTGCGGTTTGTTCGTACCAGCCGAGTCCTTTCGCGCCAATGTCTGCAACGGCATCTTTACCCATTTCAAGCGGGAAGAGGATGCCAGCATGACAAGCGGCAAACTTGACGAAGAGCTCAGCAGAATGAGCTCAATTGTTGACCACATCGCCCCAAACAGTCTCGTTCTGCTTAATGAGTCGTTCGCTTCTACCAACGAAAGAGAGGGTTCGGAAATCGCGAGGCAAATTGTTCGGGCGCTGTTGGACACTGGCATCAAGGTCTTCTGCGTTACCCACATGTTCGACCTGGCGCAAGGATTTTACCTGGCTAAGATGGATACCGCACTGTTCCTTCGCGCAGAAAGACTCGCCGACGGGCGGCGAACGTTTCGACTTGTCGAAGGCGAGCCACTGCCGACCAGCTATGGTGAAGACTTGTACAAGCGTATCTTTGGGGAGGCTGGTGATGGAGCTGCCACGGAGGCGACATTGTCGCATGAGCTTCACGGAGCACCTTCTCGCATTTGATCGCGAGACCAGATCCCGGAGGTACTGAAATCACTCCCGATTTCGCATCCTTGCTCTGGCCTGCGAACCGATTGGGCCAAGCTATGAAGTCGCTTGCGGCGCAGTCAAAGATTAGTGTCGTGCCCACATCTGCGACAGCCCCGTGTTGCAACCCACCTGAACGGATGAACCATGACCCAGAGGCGCTGGCGGATTGGATCGAGTCCGCCGCCCCAACACTTGGCATTGAAGCGTGGCCGGTTGAGTCGCCCTACCCCGAGTTCGAAAAACAACTGCGCCACATGGGACCAGCTCTACTTCATGTTCCGTCAGCCGAGGGCTCGAAGTTCCTTGCCATCCTAGGCAACTCGACGTTTCTTAGACCTGATTTGCGGGAGGTTCACTTCACGGCTTCGGATGTTCGATCAGAACTCTGCGGCGCTATCGAGCGGCCAATCGTCGCAGAGATTCAGGAAACGTTAGATCGCGCCCGCGTGCCGGCTTCGAAGCAAGCTCGTGCTCGCCAAGCCATCCTACACGAACGGCTCAGAGCTACGCTAATTCGAGGGATATGGATCTTACGGCTTCCTCCCGGCGCCAATTTTTGGTTGCAATTGCGCCAGGCTCGGATTCCAAGGCATATCTTCGCGCTTGGCAGCGTACACGCACTTCAGTACATCTTGTGGATCCTGGCATGGTGGATTGTTGGTTCCAATGTGCTGCGGGGCCGCACGGATCGCGGATGGCTTGTATTATGGGCGCTGCTTCTTTTCACTCTCGTTCCGCTCCGCGTTCTGAACACTTGGCTGCAAGGTCTCATCACGATTCGAGTGGGCGCGCGCCTCAAGCAGCGTCTTTTCTTCGGTGCCCTACAACTGGAGCCTGATCGGATTCGTCACCATGGCGCTGGTGAGCTTCTTGGCCGCGTTCTAGAATCCGAAGCGGTCGAAGCGCTCGCTCTTAGCGGAGGCTTTCTTGCGCTGGTTGCACTCATAGAGATCGTCATTGCGGGTTTTGTCCTGGCCGCTGGTGCCGGCGGTCTCCTGGACTCCCTGTTACTCTTTGTCTGGCTTTTGGTCACCGCTGGAATTGCGTGGCGCTATTTCCAGCGCAATCGTGCCTGGACGGATGTTCGGCTGGCGATGACACACGACTTAATCGCGAACATGGTCGGCCATCGCACTCGTTTGGTACAGCTTCCAGCAGATCGATGGCACGAGTCGGAAGACGAGGCGCTCGATCGATATTTTAGGACTTCTCAAGCCATGGATCATTCGTCGGCGGCGCTGACTGCCTTTGTACCTCGCGGCTGGCTGGTCCTAGGTCTTGTCGGGCTGATACCCGCATTTATTCAGAACACGAATTCACCAGCGCGCGTTGCGATTGCTGTAGGCGGTATTCTACTCGCTTATCGCGCTTGGAGACGATTCGGGAACGGCGCTTGGCAATTGCTTGCGGCAGTGATCGCTTGGCAACGGACCTCGATTCTTTACCACGCCGCCGCTCGCGCTGATTTGATAGGGTCACCGGATATTTCCGCCTCGCGGCACTCCCTCTCGGTCATTGAGGCGACCGACATCGTCTACCGCTATACCGATCGCGCTGAACCAGTGTTACGTGGCTGCAGTTTCCGCATTGTGAAGGGCGAGCGAGTAATGCTTAAAGGAGCTTCCGGTGGAGGAAAGTCGACTGTGGTTTCGCTCCTTACCGGTCTGCGGCAGCCAAACTCAGGCCACCTCTTGATCGACGGCCATGATCGTGAGACTTTCGGTTCCATCGCATGGCGCAGGCATGTAGCTGCCGCGCCGCAATTTCATGAGAATCATGTTCTTGCAGGAACATTCGCATTTAACCTGTTTTTGGGACGACGGAAAACTCTCGGATCGTCAGACTTGGAAGAGGCCCAAGCGATCTGCTATGAGCTCGGACTAGGTGACTTATTGGAACGAATGCCTGCTGGCATACTACAGATGGTTGGCGAGACGGGGTGGCAGCTCTCGCATGGCGAGAGGAGCCGGCTCTACATCGCCCGAGCATTGTTGCAGGGCGCCGACCTAGTGGTACTCGATGAAAGCTTTGCCGTGCTCGATCCCGAGAACATGAAGCGCGCGATCGAGTGCGCCGTGAAACGGTCCGCAACGCTGCTTGTGGTCACCCATTGATGTGCTTGCTTCACCCGGAGATCTCGCCAACCGACGACGCGAGGCAACACGCACAGGCAGCGCAAACGCGACTATTCGGAAGGGAACTCGATGCTTCTGCGCGAAGTTACAGGACGGATAGAATTCGGAGGACAATGCGCCACATGGACCTTTGGACGGTGTGCGAGCGGGGTCACGTGCACTGGGGGCAGGCGGGTGGCGCCGGTTTTCTGTTCCGCTACCTGCCGGAGAGAGGGGAGGCTAGCTATCTCCTGCTGCAACGATCCAAATTGGTAGATTACGCGGGCACATGGGGCGTCCCAGGCGGTGCCAGGCGGCATGGTGAATCGCCCGAAGCGACCGCTCGAAGAGAGGCAGAGGAAGAGGTTGGTACTTTGCCCTCGTATCGAGTTACGGGAGTGAATGTCCAGGATTGTGGAGGAGGCTGGAAATTCCACCTGGTGACCGCCGACGTCGATGATCCTTTCCTGGCATATTGCGGGAAAGAGACCGACGCGACTGGTTGGTTTACTCAGGCAGACATGCAGAACATGAATTTACACCCTGGGCTTCGGAGGTGGCTGGATGAACAGGAATCTGGAAGTCCATAGACGTTCAGGATGAAACAATGAGACTGCAATCACCGTCTTCTGGCCGAATGCTTCGAAGTTCGAAGTCTACGCAGTCGATCCCTTCGGCAACGATTGCGACTACCTTTTTCCTGCTGTGGCATGCTCTGTTCACTGCCCGGAAGAGCCGTCTTCGGCAGGTTTGAAGCCCCATACTTTGCAACGCTGAGAATACCGCCGGTGTCCGGCAGAATCGGAGGTTTGCGCTGGTTTTCGCGGAAACGAAAAGCAGAAGTTAGATCGCCAAACGTGCGGCGATGCCAGTCGCTAATCTTGGTCTCGCGGACCCCAGTAGCCTTTCAAACGCGACCACAAGACAGTCTATACTCGCGCGGCCGCTTACACAGCTACATCCAACAAGCGAGGCGCAGTGGACTAGGCACGTGCAGATTTTGGCCCAAATCGATCGGCTTTCGGGACGTTTCAGCATGACAGGTAGACGATTGGTGCCAGGAAACCACAAACAACGAATCTCTGCATTAGCCCAATGACTTCACAAGAGTGCTACAGCCACTACCGCGAGGAGGCCCAATATAACAATTCCGCAGGAGAGCAGGGCGGCTCTGCCTGTGACGGCTGGATTTCGAATCTGTTGATGCAGCAGGGGCAGGTTCGAGAGTGCGCTGGTCATGGACGTGAATACTACCGCCAGGCCGGCGGTGCGCATGTCAATGCTATGGCGCATGGCGAGGGCCGCCGCGGCACCCGTGGTGCTAGCACTCGAAACCAAACCGCCGATTACGCTCACGATCAAGATCCCGAAATGGCCGAAGTGCCGCTGGCCGAGATTCCCAATCACCTCGATTGCAAGGAAGATCAGCCCGAAACTCAACACCTTCGAAAGCTGGAGCGGCGAGGAAAGGCGGGGCGGTTCCACTACATCCCGAACTTGTTTCCGTTGGGCCCAAATCAGTATGGCAGCCACCACGATCATAGTAAGGAGAGGACCGGCTGCGTCGATCACGGCCTCGTGCGCGAAGATGGCAAGGATCAGCAGATTGCGCACAAACATCGCCACCACGGTAAGCAGATCGATCGTGATCGCAATCGGTGCGATGTCTCTTGCCTCCCCTTCTCCAGTCTGCCCCTTCAGAGAGCTTGCCAGTTCCGCGATGGCGGCAGTGCTATTTACCAGGCCGCCAAGAAGCGCAGAATAATAGAGTCCGCGTGCGCTATAGAGTTTCAGGAGTACGTAATTCGCAAATCCTAAGGCGGCAATCACTATGATGGTGAGCCATGCTTCACGCGGATTGATGAGTCCCCAGGGATCTACCGCGCGGTCTGGCAGAACCGGGTAGATCACAAATGCGAGCAGGCAGAGCAAAACCGCCGATCGCACCTCAGTAACCAGAAGGCCGCCGGTGAAGTGGGTAAGTGCGGGTTTGAGCGACAACAACATTGTCATCAGAATGGCGGTTGCGACGGGCGTGTAATGATGTCCTTCGCCCACGAGGATGCCTAGGACAAAAACAACGATAACGGCGGCGGAAGTCGTTGCTTCGACAGGTTTGCTTTCCCTCAAATTGCGGAGGCCCGTCAAGAGAACAATGACCAGCACACCGATAAATGTAATGAATGCGATGGTGGGTGCTGCCAGTATGCTGATTGTGCCGGCGATCGCGACAATGGTGAACGTTCGAGCACCCAAGTCTTTCTGAGCCCACTCACGTTCGAAACCTACCAGCATACCGATGCCGATGGATATGGCCAGTTTTATCGAAATTTCAACTGGGGGGAAGCTTACTGCCAGAGTTTCCACGCAAGGGCTCCTCACGCATATGACGCGAATAGATCAGTTTGCGCTACGGTTCCGGTAGGCCAACGAGAATCCGGCTGGTACCAGGAAAACGGTGAAAATCACGGACACCAACAGCCCGCCGATCAAGGCGCGAGCCAGTGACGCGTAGGACTCGCTTCCTTCGCCGAGTTTCATGGCCATCGGCAGCAGGCCGATGATCGTGGCGAGCGAGGTCATCAGAATCGGGCGCAAACGAACGCGGCAAGATTCGATGATCGCCTGGCCTACACCGCGGCCTTCCAGCTTTAGGTGATGCGCGAATTCGACGATCAGGATGCTGTTCGACATGGCGACCCTCGCGAGTCTACGGCAGTGCTCGATCGGCCTCCTCCACGGTGGGGCTTGGCGGGGCGGGGAGCCCTTGTCGAAGCGGGCTCACCGGAATTTCATTTCTCTATGGATCGCAAAGTGGAGGTTTGGTCTGAGGACGCCATCCGCATGTACGCGCAGGCGGCTGCAGCTCAATGGGACCCGGCGAAGGCCGTGCCCTGGGACGCGGAATTCGAACTGCCGGAGGAAGTAGAGGACGCGGTGGTGCAGATCATGACTTACCTGATCGAGAATGAAACTGCCGCGCTCGTCGTGCCCAGTCGATTCCTGGCGCAGATCCACCCGCATTTTCGCGAAATCATGCAGGTGCTTGCCATCCAGGCATCTGACGAGGCGCGCCATATCGAGGTGTTCACGCGCCGAGCGCTGCGAAAGCGCAAAGAACTCGGTCTCTCGACAAGCGGGGGCCAAGCTTCACTGCGGACATTAGTGGAGGAACCGAACTTTGCGATCGCGTCTTTCCTGCTTTCCGTGCTGGGGAAGGGACCTTTCTGAACCTGCTCTGGTTTCTCGAACGTGCCGCTCCGGACCGGGTCACTGCCGCCGTTTGCCGCCTGGCCGAGCAGGACGAGGCCCGCCACGTTGCATTCGGGATCTGGCATGTGCGTGAGCACATTCAGAACGATCCTTCCATCCGCGGGACGCTGATGAACGCGGTTCGGCGCCGGCACGAAACGCTTCGTCATACTGCCGGACTCAACGCAGAGGTCTTCGATGCTTTAGTGCTGCTTGCGGCTGGATCGTGGGAAGGCACGGATATCGCCAGGGTCACGCTGCTGTTCGGTCCTTAATCAGGAGATGCATATCGGCCGCAAAAAACGCCTCCTGAAGCTCGGTTTCGAAGACGCGGATGCGGATGAGATGTCCGCCCTTCACACTCGGAACTTCATGTAGACTCAACTGAATATTCTGGCCATCTGCTCTTCGCTCGACGGACAACCCCGCCGTTTCAAATACGATTTTGATCCAGATGGAAAGCAGTTGCTCGGTGGACGGTATTCCTCCTCCGTACTCGTCTACGCTGACCAGCGGTTGAGGCGCTGCGACTCGAGAATCCTAGTGGGGAGCTGGCGGACGTCGAACGTCGGTGCCGATCTCAGAAATCCAGGGCGGCGATCAGGCGGGCTGCCCCTTGGTGTCATCGTCGTCCGGTCGCCCGAACGCAGGGAGGTACCGGCCGAAGTTCAATTCGAAGTCCCTCGGAACGCAGCACCTCCGGCTCGAAAGCTGCACACAATCCGCACGCACGGGTGGTGGGCATACAGATTTGGTTGGGGTTCTGCGGGCTGCTACTGATGGCTAGGTCCCAGTGGCGAGTATCGGTAGGGCCTCGAATACATGAGGCCATCGTTCGACGCTCGAACGGGCTCTCCGTCACGGCTACTATCGGCACGGGGACTGAAACCCTCCTGCGGATCGGCGGCGCTAGTTTTCCCCTCCCAGGCCAAGCCGAATCCGTCTTCGCTCAGGTCCGCTTGGTGTCAGAGCGTCGCGGCGGCCGCTCGTGGTCGGCTACCCACACTTCCATTTTGCTGGTGAACTGACCGAGCGGCGTTTCGAGGATGTCGGCGATCCGCCATAACCGGCTCACGGTCGGATTGATGATCCCGCGCTCGACCCTGCTGATATACGTTCGGTCGAAGCCACACTCGGCGCTGAGCCGCTCCTGGGAATGACCGGCCCGCTCCCGGAATTCGCGCACAACAGCGCCAATCGCTCTCAATCGGAGATCGCTCGGGTGGATCTGCTTTTTGCGCCGTTGCATTGGCAGATCCGATGGTGATGCTTTGAGGCATATCGGCCAACGGCATATAAGCCTCATTTGTGGGGGCTCAGTTGGACGATGCTTGCAAAGTACGCGGAATCTCAATAGATTCCGATCTGATGTTGTATTCTTGAAAGCCTAGTGGACGTGCCCGTTCTTCGCCGCAAACGTTAGCGATGCAGAAGCCTGGGTTCGGAGTGCTCGTCTTCTTCTTGAGAGTCGCGATGAGCCGAATTTCCAAGTCTCGGAGCCCTGAACTTGATCTGGGACGACAATCACAGCAGCTTGCGGAGGACGAACGCGGACTTGTTCCGCCGGACCGCCTGGCCCAAACGATTGCCGAGTTCATCGAGTGGCGAGCGTTTTCCTATTGGATCCGACTGATCGTCGAAACCCAGGGATTCGTTTCTGATCCGATGACCGCGATTTTGCAAGAGCGCTGCCCAGGCTTTTTGGAATATGCAGCCGCTTATGCCAACGAGCATCCACGAGAGCCGGAGTTTCTATGGCTTCGCTTTCTTGAGTGGACCGACGAAAACCTCTTTCAGGTTTCTATGGTCGAGGGCTGGCGCCACGCGCTTGGCTACGACGCGACTCGGGACCCCCGGATGGATCAGCTTCGCTCTCATTGGAAACAGTGCCGCCGGGCGTGGAAACTTCAGCCGCCTGCGTCCTTTCCAGATTTCGAGAGCTGGCGCGAGGCGGCGTTTCAGCGCCGTTGACCCTTGCCCTCTCGGCTTCCACAAGCTCTGAAATCCAAAACGCGGTGTCCCCATCAAACAATGGCCACTTCAAGGATCCAGGGTGGCTGTAGAGGAAGGACTGCAAAGATGCTTCATCGATCCGGCCATTTCTTTTCGTATGGAGAAGGCCGGCTTCGACCCACTTCTGGACGCTCAAGCGCCTCACGTGAAGTTTTTCGGCCAATTCGCGCATCGTGTATCCATCTTGGAATCTAGCCGGAATTCCTCGCTGGCCAACCATGTCCCAGACCGCCTTCTCGGATCTCCCGAGCTCTTCAGCGATTTCCCGCACGCTCATATGGTTCAAGGATTCGATTACAAACCGGAACTCTATCATCGTCCAGGGGCGGCGGGAGCCGCGGGGGTGTCTGGGGAGTCCCAGTTTGTGGGCACGCCGTAAGATAGCTCGCCTCGGCCAGCCGGTCAGGCTCTGGACACCTGACACGGCGGCGCTCAACCCTGCTTCTTTATGGATGCAGATCAGCCGTTCATCCAACTCATCTGTCCATCGAAATGATCGGCCAGTGTGTCCGTTTTCCTTTCGCTGTTCCTGCAATCGTCGAAGGCGCGCCCAAATTGTGCTGATCCGAAGTTCGGAAAACTTGCGGAGGACTCTTTCAACGGTTTCGCGTTCCGATCGGTTCGCATTTCGAATGCCGCTCAGCAGGATGGGATCGACCCGAGTTCGCCAAGAGACTTGTTCGATTTTTGAAGAGTCGACACCGTCTTGGGCAATCGAATCGGCTTCGCCCTGGACCGGCACTGCCTGGGGCGCATTGCCGTTCGCCGCAGCGTGTCGGACCCCCATAGCCTGCGAGTGGTTCGTCCGGTGTTTTCGCAATCCTTGGAGGCGATCCCAAATCACACCGACATCGAGTCGCGGGAACGCCCGCAGGACCATCTGGACCGCTTCGTTTTGGCATTGGCTGGCATTTTGAATGCCGCTTAACAGAATCGGATCGACCTCGGCGGCCCAGAACGTCTTGTCCATCCAGCGGGGGAGCCCTGCTCGCGCCACCTCCTCCATGCGGGCTCCTAGCCATGAGCTCGAAAGTTTTGGCCAGACCGATTGGATCCGATCGACCACTTCGGTTTTCGCCACATTCCGTGCGAAGATTCCCTGGATCAATACCTTGTCAACTTCATCCTGCCAGAATTCGAAGGACGACCAGGGAGGGAACCCGCCCTCAGGCGGTTTTTCAAACACCTTGATCAACCACTTCTCAAAATCCTTGGGGTATCGCTCCTTACCTTGCGGAAGAGGGTGCAGAGCCTTCAGTCGCACTAGTGCCTGTTGTTTTCCTTGGCTGTTGTCCTCGATGCCGTCCAGCAAGACAAATCCGAGTTCCCTTGTCCAGACGGCACTCTCTTTTGCACCGAGTTTTGCGCTCATCAGTAGAGCCTCAACAGCGATCCTCCGCGCCGAGCTTCGATCAGAACCATTCGCTGGTCCTCAACCGCGCTGGCCAAGCGAGATCTCCTATAGAGAGAGAGGCTTTGGAAGCGGAAAAACTCATCCTCGAGTGTGGCCTACGCCTTTTTTTCTTATTTAAGCCGTCATTTATTCGTAAGAACGCGCGTTCTTGGGTGAGGTTTCATCGCCCCAACTCCTCTTAATATTGGGGGGGTACGTTTCGATTGACAGAAGACTCCCATGAACCGGCGGAATGACGCTCACAAAAGGCTCTGGATTAGAGACCGGGACAGTTTCGGGAACTTGGTCGACCATAGGTTGATCGAAGCTGCGAATCGGGTTTGGGAACGTGCGCGACTAGTCGTAGTTCGCTATCTTGCTGATGATACAGAGGCTCCGGAGATTCTGGAGGCCGCTGTTGACTCTGCGTCTCGTGCCATAGGCAATCATCAAGTTATTCGATCCTTTGAGCCATATCTTCTAAAGTCGGTTGCTCGGGAGTCCGTTCGTCGCCTCCGAAGGAATCAACGCATTGAGTACGTGGATGAAGAGGAGCTTGAACGACTTGCCGGCGCAGTACCCACGAATCTAGAGCAGCAACTCGATGACGCTAAACGACTTGAAATCGTTCGTGCGTGTATGGACGAGCAGGGGCGGACAATGTATGATCTTCGGGTTTTGGATTTCAATTGGGGGCTGATCGCCACGCTCTCAGGATATAGGGACGCTCACACTGCGGAGGTACAGTTCCGCAAGAAGCTTGATAAAGCCTTGAAGCGATTCAACGCTTACCAGGAGCTGCGTTTGAAAGGGCAGTCGAGGGTATAAATGTACGCTGCACGATGAACTCTGATGACTAAGCCTAATCCTAGTACGTCCTCCAAACTGTCGAACGACCTTGTCGCGCTTGGCAGAAAACATTCTAAGACTGGCTTTCCGAACCCCAGCCGCGAGGGTTGCCCGAATCGCTCTACTTTGCGAGCAATCGCACACCGAGATCGGCGCCTTTCATTGAAGGACATCCCAGCTTCCCACATTGTTAGTTGCTCCCCTTGCTTCCAGGAGTACACAAGCCTCCGCAGAAGCTACGTCCTTTGGCGTGGAATCCGCATCACTGCTGCATCCGTGGCGTTTGCCGTGGTCGTATTTGGAGGAGCGCGATTTCTCTGGGACTACATAGACCGAAGCGGCGTAACCGTGAACCCTGAAAAGCAGATAGCCGGTACCCCCCCGGGCAAGGTTCAGCGGCAGGAACCTGCTAGTGCTCCCATCCCGCTGAAAGTCGATCTTGCATCGTTCTCCCCAACTCGTGGTGACGGCAAAGATGACTCCTCAAAGAAAGTGTATCTTCCGCGGAAGTCGCTGCGGGTTAACGTTGTTTTGCCCTTCGGGATGGAACCCGGCGAGTACGAGATTCGATTGCAGGATTCCGCGGGGACCGTGGTTTTCGATAAACGCACACTAGGGAGCTTTCGTGACGGAATCACCTCCTTGCAGGCGGATATCGATCTAGCTGCCACGGCGCCGGGCAACTTTACCTTGATGATCCGGCCCCCTGGATTGGACTGGCGGAGTTTTCGGGCCGTAGTGGAGTGATTTGGCACATGACGGGGTTTCCAGGTTAGGAGTACACGATGCTGTTTAAGCTTATTCGAATTGCGTTCTTGATCTTTTGCGCTTCGGTTGTCGATGCTCAGCAGCCACAAGCAAAGGAACTTCTTGCCCGCGCTCTTCATTTTGCTGATCTTTACAACTGGGATGACGCAGAGCCTGCGTTTGCGGAGGCGGAACACCTGTTTACTCAAGCAGGCGATCAAAGGAACGCGCTCTACGCGAAGCTCGGCCGCATCCGATCAAATATTGACCGCGATCAGCAAACGCTACCGGCGGTCGCCGCCCAGCTCGGCGAAGCGCTGGAAGACGATCCTCTGCTCCAAGACGATAAGGAGCTGCGCATGTTCTGTTTCATTGTCAAGGGCGATATCGATACCGAAATCAATACCGGGGCCATGAAGCAGGATTGGATGCAGGTTCAAACGTTGGCGCGCGAGCAAGGCATAGCGAAATGGCAGTACCGCGCACTGGCGCAACTTGCGATCGCAGCCTTTTACAATGCCGACCTGGAGACTGCGCGCAAAGATGCCGGTACCGCCTTAGAGACGGCAACCAAGGCTGGCGACGCGGGGGCCCAGATCAGGATCTTGACCATTCTTGCGAACGGTCTATTGGAATCGAAAATGTACGAGCAGGCGCTCGCGTTGGTTGAGAATGCCATCAAGATCGCCAAGGCGACTCCGGATACCGGCGATCAGTTCGGCCTTGAAGAGCTTCGCATTGACGTTTTGATTGGCCTGAAGCAGCTTGATACCGCTCAACGCATAGACAATGAATTCCTAGAGCGCGCAAGAGAGGCTGACAGAGCGGCGCATGAAGCAACATTCTATGGACTCGCCGCAACCATCGCTGAGGCGCGGAACGAGCACGACGCTGCGCTAAACGCACTTCAACAGGCGATAACGCTTTTTGAACCCACGGGTTATACACGGCTGCTTGCAACGCTCTATAGCCAAGCCGCCGAGATTTACCGATCGAGTGGTGATCTCGCCAATGCGGAACACTTCGCCGAGTTCTCCTCGACAGCGACGCAAGAAAGTGGAGATCTGTGGGATGTCCCGCAGCACTTGGAGGTTCTCGCCGAACTTCAGATTGCCAGGGGCCGGTATCCGGATGCGGATAATGCCTACAGACGGGCCGAGGCTTTTCTCGATTCCTTGATCGGTAACGCCTCAACCCTGCTTGAGCAGACGGCGGTGATAACAGCGTCCAGCCAAATATACGCGCAACATTTCGCACTCATCGCAGACCACTTTAGTGATCCGCAGAGGGCATACGACGTCATCGAGCAGGTTCGTGGACGGGCTGCCGCCGATCTTCTCGCTTCGGGATTGACTACTCCTTCCGCGGCGAAGACAACTGAGCGGACCATCTCTCGCCTGCGGCTGAAGCTAATGGCTGCCCGATCGACGAATGACGTGCTCGACCTCCGCGATCAAATCTTCATGGAGGAACAGACGCGGTGGATAACGCCCGGCGCAAATGTCCTCAAGAAGACGCCGAGCGAGACCGCTTCAATGGAGCAGATCCAGCATACTCTGGCGCCATCCGCGGTGCTTCTTGAATACGTAGTTTCCGATCCGAATGCCTATTGCCTTGCCATCTCGCACGGTGGATCGCGCATCATACGCCTTGGGAGCAAAGCCCAAATCGAAGGGCTGGTCGCGTCTTACTTAAAGGCGGTCAAAGCCAAGCTGCCTGCATCACGCGAAGCTCGCAATCTATACGATGCGCTTTTGCGTCCCATCAGCGAGGCCGCACAGAATCAGACGCTCATTATTGTTCCTGATGGTCAATTGAATCTGGTGCCGTTCGATGCTCTCAGAGATGCATCTGGCCGGTATGTTTTGGAAAGTCGAACGGTCGTCTATGCTCCCTCAGCGACTACTTTTTTTCTCTTGAGGGAGGAAAGGCGTCCACGACAAGTTTCCAAGGCACTTCTCGCGGTCGGAGGTATTCCGTATTCACGAAGCGCAATGAATAGATCCGGTCTGACCCACGGATTCAACCGAAGCGGCTTCGTGGATCTTCCCTCGTCAGCAGATGAGGTCCGAATAGCGGAGGCAGCGTTCCCAGGACAGAAGGTTGATTCGCTCATGGGAAGGTCTGCAACGGAAGCCGCCTTCAAGGCCGAAAGGTTAAACCAATATCGTGTGATCCATCTGGCTGTTCATGGGTTCGCCGACTCCACCTTTCCAGAACGGGCGGCATTGATCCTGTTGAGCGATCCCGCGGAGGGCGAGGACGGGTTTCTCCAGGCGTCCGAGATCGTCCAGCTCCGCTTCAATGCTGAGCTGGTTGTGCTTTCGGCATGTGAGACCGCCGTGGGTCCCCTCCAAGGACAGGAGGGAATCGCGAACCTCTCGCGAGCATTCCTGCTGGCTGGAGCCCGCAGTGTTATCTCGACTTTGTGGCAGGTTGACGACGATGCGTCTCTATTTCTTATGAAGCATTTTTACGAGCATCTCTCGAGGAACCAGTCACCGCCGTTGGCGCTCACCGCGGCCAAACGCGACATGCTGCGAACCTTCGGGCGCAGGGCGGTTCCGTACGAATGGGCTGCATTCACCATTGAAGGTGCGGCAGAGGGACAGTCAGTTGAAAGAGAACGAGCGGCAAAATGATCGTGGACTCGAAAACCCGTACTCAGATCCTCCGAGCCATAAAGAAACTGGTTCTCGCCCACCACATCAACGTAGCCGGAGTCGATTACGGAGCTTGGACCGCCCGCGTCGATGAACAGACGGCGGACTTGCTCGCCGCCGATGTGGCCGGGTTTGAAGCTGGCGTGCGTCAGCTTCTTACGGAACTCAAAACTAGCCACACAGTTTTTTATCATTCCCATCCTAAGGAATTCCTGCCGCAGCACACGATCAATGCAAGCTTACGGGACGTGCCGCGAAACGGCGACCGCAAATGGATGTTCCTGGATGTCTTCGATGCTGGACCTGCCTATCTCGCCGGAATCAAGCCAGGAGATTTCTTGGGTGCCGTCGACGGGACGCCGTGTTCGCCCCCAACCACTCCATTCTTTGCGATCGGACACACTCACAAATTGCTCGTTGCAAAACCTGCGACTGGGAAGGCGACGGAGGTCTTGATCGAAGTTCCTAACCGGAAGGGGACAAAACAGCGTCCTCCGCTCGTGGAACCGAAAAGCCCGATTCACGCCAAAATCGGGGGGGAGATAGGGCTCCTCAAGATCGCCTATTTTCCCGGCGCGATGGGAATGAGATTTGCAACTGCGCTCGACCGAGCAGTTGACGACCTTAAGAAGCAAGGCTGCCAACGCCTCATCGTGGACCTGCGTGGAAACATCGGTGGCAGTTTGGGATTCGCTCGCCTCGCCAGCTATATGTGTCCCGGCCAGATCGCGATCGGCCACAGCCTGACGCCGAAGCGTCTGCGATCAGGTTATGATCCCGACAACCTCCCGCGCGTCCCGATGCCCCGCAGCCGCGCGGAACTGCTCGTTACACTTGCACGATTCTCCGTGCGAGACAAATCGTTGATGCTCCTCACACAGGGTGTAGGGCCCCAGCCATTTCATGGCAGCATCGTCGTGCTAGTCAACGAGTGGACCAACAGCGCGGCCGAGATGGTCGCCAATTTCGCTGCCGAGAACAGGCTGGCGACAATCGTTGGCGAAAAAACCCGTGGCAATGTTCTTGGTGCGATGAATTTCAAGGTAGGTGGCGGCTACTGGCTCCGCCTCCCCGTTTTCGGCTGGTTTACCTCCAAGGGCCGCACCCTTGAGAACAATGGCGTCGATCCGGATGTTCCGATCAAAATCTCACCGGACTCTCTAGCCGAAGGACAAGACAACCAGATGGCCGAGGCTATCAAGATCGCGCTCGGATTGTGATTTCTGCGCCGTCTCCAGTCCGTGTAGGGCTTTATTCTGAAGAATGCCCCGGTCGGCGGGATTCGCGGTGACAAGCCGACTTGCAGGTACCGATCGGCCAAACTTCCTCGAACGCTGTTCCCGGACCGCGAGTGGCATAAGTCACCATAGCCGACTACCCGTCAAATTGAACCTGCGGATCGGTTTCGAATCGGGTGATGTCTTTAGAGGAATCGCTTCATTGTCTCCAGATACTCTTTGGAGTCGCAGAACAGTTGCTCGTGTGAGTTGCGGACAATCATGAAGTTGTACGTCTCGACTTCGATTGCGCTAACTGAGCGGACGGAATCGGCTTGTCCATCGGAGATGGCAGCAAGCAGCATTGCTTTTCTCGGCGACAAGGGATAAAAAAGCTCAAGCTGACCGGGGCTTACCGAAATGCCGGTGTGAATCGACCCGTGGGTGTTGATTATGGGCTGGTCACCGGTTATAAACGGGGTGCTGGTACTGTTGTCGAGCAGCACGAGTTGGAATAGTTTTCGATCTGCGAATAAACTCCACCCAATATTGACGGCGAAGATGTGGCTAAGGATATGCCACACCCGTTCCATCGAAGCCCCGTTCTCCGGGACGGAGCGAAGTGAGTACATTGCTTGCCTCATGGCATTCGTCCTCATGTACTGGACCGAAATGTGCCAGAAGAAACCAGCCAGTTCCTCGTCGTCAGAGTAGAAGGAGATGTCCCCAGCCAACATGCAATCGATAGATCGCTTCAGATGGCGCTCGATCTTTTCGTGAAAGTTTTCCTCTGTATTGACGATTCTCTCTGTCAGAAGTGCGTGTAGCGCGGTAGGGGTTGGCTGGATGTCGGCGACCTTCTCCATGAGCTTCGGAGCTTCGGAAAACATCCTGACGAAGGTTCTGTGCCGGGGCTGGAGGTGGGTCGGGGAATCATGGATCGCCACCCGCTCGATGAACCGGATATCCGCTTCCGTCAGGCCGTGAAGCTTGTAGAAATACTTCTCTTTGGCAAATGCCTTCGTTCCTTTGTGCTCGATTTTTCCATTCATCAGACGGAACAGTCTGTTGTCGATTGTCCAAGCTCTCAGGTACAAGCGAGGAACATAGTGCTGGTCAATCTTCTCGGGATTGTTAGCGTTTGACATGTAGTCGCTTAGACCGTGATCGAAGATTTTTGAATCGGACATCTCATCTCGAACTCGGCAACCCGCCGAATGGCTTCGATGATGGTCGGGACCGCCCAATCCTGCAATTCAGGAGAGAGCACCAAATGGTCGATCAGCCGTTCCAGATCCACTGGAATATCTACGCCGACTCCGAGATTCAATCGAAACGCCAACGCTCGAAGTTCTTTTTCAACGGCGTACCTATCGTGCTTGATGAAGAGATCGCCATATGAGGCATAATCGGTGTATCGCTCTACTTCATCCGGCGAGAAATATCTGACCGGGGCGATGTTAATGTTCGTATCCGTGCAGGTTCCGAGCGAAGAAGCCAGCCGTAGAACCGTTGTTCGAATCGCAACCCCGTTATTCGGCGCATAGTCCCTCCACATATCGAGAGAGTCAGTCTCGCCTATGAACCAGCAGCTAAGACAGGCGTCATCTCTCCTCTGCCTTTGCATGATGTTGGTCATCGTATCGGCATCGATACCGCTGCCATCAAAAAAATGCGGCGGCAATTGCCCTTTATTCATCTCGAATGCACGGGGCGGCATAACGCCTTCAGTCAGGTCCTTCATTTTGGACAACGGCGAGAAATGAAGTTTCTTCGCAGAAAGCAGGAAGAACAGCTGTTCGAGCGGCATGTAGCGCCAAATCACTTTTTCGAGGTCTTCGGTAAGAGCGGTGACGCTGCCTTCCTTCCAGATCGGGTCAGGCGGGGGAGCCTCACCCGGAACCAACATGTCTTTGATCCGCAGAATGTCGCGGAGAAAGGGAGTGTTGCCGCTTTGGAGTCGTGTCAACATTTCGGTCACGAACGTTGCATCGTTGGCGGGAAGTTCCGCCAGATGGTCCCCGAGTCTGCACAGCTTTGCCGTGATATCAATCTCGTGCATTCGTTTCTTGCCTCAGCAGCACACCAATGCAAGGTTATCATGTTCGCCTTGTCTTCGCCTTGCTTGTGTGGGCGTGATTGCAAAGCGCCGCTGGGCGCAAGTTGACGGGAAACGGCCTATACTCTCCCGTGGAACGACGGATTCTCAATCCGCGCGATGCCGACTATACGTCCAGATGGGTTAGTTTAGGCCGCTCACGTATCATTCCAGGATCTCCGCCCGTAGAGCCCAACTAACGGAGCTGACGCCGGCTTCTAAAGATAGCCTCACAACAAGTTGTTCCAACGCATCATGCTGTCGGCCAAGCCCTTTGATCTGGGCCGTGACCTTCATTTTGTGGGTACCCTCGATATCTTCGCTTCGCAGCCCAGCAAGGCTCAGAGAGCTTTGGGACATGCCCTGCAACATGAGAGCCCGCATGTGAGCCTCATCTTCGGGACGGCAGACTAATTCGAATGCGTATGTGACCTCCTGTTCCTCGGCAGTGGATTGAGCCGGATACAGGCGGTATGCGAGCGGTCGAAGCACGACGTTTGTACACAATACACCTGCGGCGAGGATCAAGGCATGGATAAGATTCCCCAAGCCGCAGATCGCCCCGATTGCGGCGGAGCACCAAATAGTCGCGGCGGTGTTGAGTCCACGGACGCCTCCAGCGTCTTTGAAGATCACGCCGGCGCCCAGGAATCCGACACCGGATACAACATAAGAAACGATCTGCGCCTCACTCCGCGACGTGTCTCGAACCATAAAAGCACACATCACGAATGCGGAGGCGCCTGCGGCAACGAGCGCGTTGGTGCGCGTGCCCGCCATGCGCTGCCGCCATTGCCGCTCCAATCCAACCGCCGCGCCCATTAAGAGCGCTGCGCCGAGCCTGAAGAAGAAATCGAGTATTGCCACGTCCAGCTCCTACCTACCGCGCCTGCCATGGCTTGAGACCCAGCCCGATATGCATACGAATGCTGTAGATCGTCACCGGGCCTCGGTCATGGTTGTAGGCCGGGTTCGTGTCGCGCTGCACGTCAAAGGTGGTGTAGAAGCCGGGAAAAAGACGCGCGGAATAGTAGCTCTCCCAAACATATTCAGGAGCGTAGTTCAGCCGTCCATCTCCGATCAGGAAATCGAGCCCGCCGGCGGCGAGGTACTCGCGATGTACGGTCGACAGGCTGCCGGCTGTGAGCGAGGTTGCCGCTACATCGTTTTTTCTATGCCAGCGGGTCCCCTTGATGGAAAAGCCGCCGCTGGCCAGACGATCGATGGCTGTAAATGCGAAGCTCTGGGTCTGGCCATCGTTCCATCCCAGGCGCGTGAAGATGCCGATATCGGAGGTGAGGGCCTGGTCGAAGCTCAGCCCGGTGCCGTATTTGAGAGTGCCGACGCGGTCCGTTAGGAACACATTGGGCGTAGTTCCTGTTTTCGCCGCAAGCTGCAATGCCGCCGCGTAGTTCCCGGCCTGTGTGCGATTGTCGTAACCAAGGACGCGAAGTACGCCGTCGCGCTTGTGCCATGAGTAACGGCGCTCGGCTTCCCAGACCTGTCCGTGATCGCGGAACAGACGCCGATCGAAGACCGAACCGTTGGCAACTTGAGGCTCGGCAACGATTCCGTAACGGAACGACCAGCGCCGCGTATGAAACTCCTGCACGATGCCCCAGGTGTAGCCGCGGGTGTCGGCCGGGTAGTCCCATGCGCCGTTATACATCACGCCCCAGGCCATGAACTGAGTGCGCGGATCGTGCGTGTAATTGTTGTCGTCGAAATAGTCCGTCGCGGTGAAGCGGCCGGCGTAGATTGAGTAGCGAGTCATCGGCCGATCGCCCGCTAGCTGATTTTCGTCGCTCTCCTGGCGCTCTTTTTCGGATCCAAATCCGAAATCGTGCTGGATGAGTAAGCGCGCGATGTAGGGCTTGGGCGTGGCGCTGGCGACGCGTGGGATCTCGCCGTTGGGCTGATCGGCAATGCCGTTCACACCGCTGAAGCCCTTGCCTCCAGCGATTTCGGGATCGAACACCAGGAACGTATTTTGTTCGAGGCGGAGAGTGAAGAACAGGGTCGAGGTGATCGAGACGTCACGTTCAGGATAGTCGCGCAGACTCAACGGGCCGGTGTAGGGAGCGGTGAAGGTCCCATGATAATCGCCGATTGAGGTGGCCTGAAAGTAGAGATTCCAGCGCTCCGATTCGGTGTTCTGCGCATCGGGGGAAAGAGAATCCTGTGCCATTACCGGCACGGACAATGCCAGCACCATCCAACCCGTGAATATCACCTGGTGAAAGAAGTTCATTTTAGGAAGATCTATGGATGGACCATGCCGGCGAGCTGCAGCACTCGGAATCCCAGCAATCCGAACATCAGCAGCAAGTACCCTCGCAGTGCGAGCAAAGACATTCGCACCGTTCTGGTCATTGGCATGGGGCCGAGATGTTCGGTGTCCACTTTCTCCTCCGGTGCGTCGTCAAGGGGATGGACAACGGAGAAAAACGTCCTCTCGTCAGCGGTCATGTCGTCGTGTTCGGTCGTCGGGGTCATGTCCTCTCTCCTGGTCTTTATGAATTTGGAAACAGTTGGGGCGCTGCAACCTGCACGGCAAGGAGCAGCGAGAGAATAAACAGCACAATCACGATGGTCCAGTTCACGATATTGTTCCAGCGCTTGTTTGCGAACTTCTCGCCTAATACTTCGCGGTCGTTTAACAACAGCTGCAGGAAGATGATCGCCGAAGGCAGCATCAGTCCGGCTAGCACTTGCACGCTCAAGATGATCAGTTGCAGGGGAGCGCGCGGGATCAACACCAATCCTGCCGCCGCCATGACGCATAAAGCGTAGACCGCATAGAAAGCGGGTGCTTCGCGAAGTGGCTTTTGCAAGCTGCGCGGCCAACCTCGGACCTCGCCATAAGCCCATGCGCTCGATAGCGAAATAGTAGTGGTTCCGAGAACGGCCGCGTTGATCATGAGAAGAAGAAGCGCGTTCTTGAGTAACGGTCCGAAGACGCCAGCCAATTGCACGGCCATTTGAGCCGGATCGGTGAAATCCCAATGCTCGCGGAATGCGGCATTACCCGCCAGCATCATGCAACCGGCCACCAGAATCGTGAATACCGCGCCAAGCAGCGTATCCAGCCTTGCCCAGCGCAGATCCGAGAAGCGCAGGCGTTTGTCGGCCACACAGCTTTGCTGAAAGAACAGCTGCCATGGTGCGATGGTTGTTCCCACAATCGCAATCACCAGAAACAACCAACTCGCGGTCAATCCGCTCGCAGGAAGCGATGGAACCAGCGTGCTGCGAACGATGTCTCGTGCAGTTGGATGAACATGCCAGGCAATCGCCAACCACGCGAGATCGAGCAGACACAGGAACACGACGATCCGCTCCCACCGGCGATAACTGCCCGTCAGTACCAGAGCCGTGAGCGCGACAGCAGCCAACGGTACACCGAGGCGCGGATCGATGCCGAGCTTGCCTAACACCAGGGCGATGGCTGCGAATTCAGTAACCAGCGTCAGGAAATTGAGCAGGAGGAGATCGGCCAGCGAAAAGCGTCCCCACCACTTTCCGAATCGCCGGTAGATCATCGCCGCATGGCCTTGGCCCGTTGCTATTCCGAGCCGCACGACCATTTCCTGAATGAAGTAGCAGATGGGTAGCAACAACAAGAGCAGCCACAACAGATGCGTGCCGTATTGAGCGCCCGCCTGGACATAGGTGGAAACGGCGCCGGCATCATTGTCCGCCTCCATCACGATCAGGCCGGGTCCGAAGACCATGAGGAATGTGAGCGCGTGCGCGGCCCACTTGTTTTTGACTTGGATGGATTGCAGTGGAGCCGTCGCCACAGGATTGTTCTCGATTGTCGGGCGGCACAGCTGTTGTTTCGCTTGGGCACACTTCGAGCCAGTGCGGCGCGAGCTCGCACACCACAAGCGAGATACTAGCTGTTCAAGAAAATCGGAGAGCGCGGATAGCGAACACTATCGAATCAGCAGGAGGCGATCCCTAAAGAGGGAGGCTCCGCCGATTCGGTATCAATCCGCTGTTCACACAGCCGACTACTACCACCTTCGGACAACGTGGGCCTCCTTTCTTTTGGATTTCGCGGTTGACCAGCCCGGCCACCATCGACAGAATATACCGGCCGGGGTATGCTTGTAAAGTCCTTTCTGCGATTATTCTTCTGAGGATTCCCTGATGGCACACACTGTAGAAGAGAAGAAGAAGCTGCTGAACCGCGTCCGCCGAATCATGGGGCAGGTTGCCGCAATTGAAAAGGCGCTGGACCAGGAAGCTGAGTGCTCTGACGTACTGCACAATATCTCCGCGTGTCGCGGTGCCATGGATGCGCTCATGGCTGAAGTCATTGAAGGCCACATCCGATACCACATCCTCGGCGAGAACGGAAGCGCAACGGACGAACAAGCGCGCGCGGCCGACGATCTCGTGAGCGCTCTGCGTGCGTATCTCAAATGAGGTGCTGAGGTTTTGGATCTGTGGCATAGTCCATCGGAAATAAAATCCACATGGACGTAGAACGGCCGACTCGCTGATATCGTGCAGCGATACGCCGGAGAAATCGTGTCAGAGGAGGTAAGGTTCACCGCGAGCGGGATCGCCTTCGAGAGGAGTAAACTACGGTGTTCGAAATCGAGTGGCGATGAATTCAGACGGGATGCTGGCGACAGAGAAGGATCAGTTGGCCGCCAAGGTGATGGAACACTGGGCGGAGTTTCAGGAAAGCCTGTCGTCGCAGAAGCGCAGCTACCCGACGCGCAAGTTCGAGGTCTTCTGGAACGCCGCGAAGCGCTACGCGGAATTGACGAAGTCCGAACCGCTCATTCACCGCACCGTTGCCGAAGCTGTAAACGGACTGGTCGACTTCCTTGAAGCGGAACGGAAACGCGTGCCGGAGGATGTACTCCGGGATGCAGAGCGGCTGGAGTGCCTCCTTTTCAGTGGCCATGACCCTTATTTCGAAGGCGACGAACCTCCAGGCCTTTGAACCGTTTCATGCAAAAAACGTAAGTGGGCGGCTCGCCGCTCTTCTGTGAGCATACATCCCGATAAACGCCCTTGGCTCCCCGAAAAACGTGTCGTTCTGATCTCGGCAGCGAGATTCAGAATGATGGCGGCGGCTAAGTCAAGAACGCCGGATGCGACACCAGGTGGCGATCGAGACAGATTGGCTGGCGCCGTTTTCGGCGCAAGACTGAATCAGGTATCAGAAGCTCCGCGAAAAGCGCGCATCAAGATACTGGCCGAGCTTGGCGGTGGCCCTAAACTGGGGCACAGGTTCGAGTTCCTTGAACGCGGACGTGAAAGCGTTCGAGAGGCTCCACATCGTCCGCGGTCGAAACTCATCGTGCCTCGGGACGTTTCCGCCAATTTGGAGGAAAGACGAGGTCGGCGGTGAAAACACAACCGCATTCTTTGTGAATACCCCGCATAGCGGCATCATCTCGTCTCTGCATCGCTCGTGAAGAAGTTGCACAGGCAGTCGGGTCACGGCTCGCCCTGCCCCGTCACCCAGTAGAAGAGTCCGTAAAACGCTCCGGAGTCCAGGGAGGATCTATTTGGTCGACCGTCAGTATCAGGGTCGGGCCGTTATACATGTGAACGGCCAAACCGCCGGATGATTCTGGCCGACTTCTTCGGACTTTGCTGAGAGCGCCTCGCGGGAGTGGCCCTGAAGGTGCGGAACCCCTACTCAGGGACCGCTAGCGAGGCTGCCAGGGAAGAAGACAGTTGGCCGAAGAAATCTGTCAGCAGCATCGTAGAG
>Ga0335074_10001188_pt1 | contig 35543 bp, 35 predicted proteins | sample Lox_Sample_23_FD_206715 | JGI IMG/M metagenome (GOLD analysis project Ga0335074, IMG submission 206715) | Soil microbial communities from Loxahatchee National Wildlife Refuge, Florida, United States - Lox_Sample_2.3 | ecosystem: Environmental > Terrestrial > Soil > Wetlands | place: USA... | reverse complement strand
TATCCACCGAGGACGTCTCCGGGCATCAGGTTTCTCATGGCGAGCCCTCCATCAGGTGGAGAACCAACCATGTACCGGATCGGGAACTCGGTGGGTAGCCAACGTCAAGTTGATCTCGTATCATGTGCTCCAATCGGCCCCGGGCGGGGCCTTGGAATTCTGGGGCGCAGAATGGCTGTTACGTCGACGATTATGGCTCCGGGCGACGTGCTCGGCGGCTACCGGATCCTTGAGGTGATCGGGATCGGTGGTATGTCGATCGTGTATCGCGCGGAGCAGATATCGCTCGGGCGCGAGGTCGCGCTCAAGGTACTCGCTCCCGAGCTCAGCCAGGACGAGTCGTTCCGTGAGCGCTTCCGACGAGAGGGGAAGAACGTCGCTGCGCTCGACCATACCCACGTGGTGACGGTTCACGACTCGGGCGAAGTCGATGGGCGGTTCTACATCGCGATGCGCCTCGTGGATGGGTCCACTCTGGCCGACCGGATGCAGAAGGGCGGGCTCAACGCCCGGGAGGTGTTGCAAATCCTGGTGCCGGTTGCGGACGCGCTGGATACGGCCCACGCGTTGGGCGTCGTCCATCGCGACGTGAAGCCGCAGAACATCCTTTTGAGCGGCCGGGGCGAGGTCTATCTGGCTGACTTCGGGGTGGCTAAGTCGGGACAGACTCAGGGCCTCACCAGTACCGGGAGCTTCGTCGGCAGCTTCAACTACGCGGCGCCTGAGCAGGCGCTGGGGAAGCCGACGAGCCCGGCAACGGACATCTACGCGCTCACCGCGGTGCTCTATCAATGTCTCACCGGCGAGGTGCCCTATCCCCGAGACACGGACGCCGGCGTCCTGATCGCCCACATCAGCGCACCGCCGCCGAAGGTCGTTGGTCCTCAGGCCGAGGCGTTCAACGCGATCCTGGCCCGCGGGCTGGCCAAGGAGCCCACGGAGCGCTACTCGTCCGCCGGCGATCTGCTCGATGCGACCAGCGATGTGGTTGCCAACCTCTCGTTGCAGGACCAGCTTGCGGCTCCACCGGTGCACTCTGCCCCGGTGGGCGCGGATTCGGCCGGTCTGGAGGCAGCTGTCGGGACCCTGATTTCGCCCCCGACGGACGGGACCAAGCTGTCTGAGCCCGCGGATGGGACGAAGCTGTCGGAGCCGGTTGACGGGACAAGGCTTAGCCCGCCGGTGGACGGGACGAAGCTGTCCGAGCCCGCGGATGGGACGAAGCTGTCCGAGCCGGTCGACGGAACACGGCTGACCCCACCGGCCGATGGCACAAGGGTAACGCCGCCGACCGACGGCACGAAGCTGTCGTCCGCGGTTGGGCCGGCGGATGGCGCCGTGCGGCAGCCTCCGCGCCCGTCACGCGCGACCACGCCCCGGGAGCAAGAGGCTGAGACAGGCCAGGTGCCCCCGACGGTCCGTCCCAGGTCGGAGCGCGCGGGGGAAGATCAACCTCGGCGTCGCATCCCACCGGCCGTGATCGCGGCCGGCGTTGCCGCGGTGGCCGTGATCGTCGTGGTTGTGGTCCTGGTCTCAGGGTCGGGCTCGAAGCACTCGAGTGGGAGCGGCGGTACCCGAGCGTCGGCGCACACCTCGAATGGCTCCACCGCCACCTCAGGGCCGATCGTGCTTGCCTACTCCTCTTCCTGGAAGCCCGTAAGAGCCTCCGTTCCCGGATCCGCCGCGCTGCAGAGCCCCCCGGTCGCGCTGCGCTCGGCTCAGGTTACGTTGGCCGGCGGGCTCCTCAAGACCTCCTCGGCGATCCCCGCGGGGGTGCCGCCGAGTCTGGTCGCGCAGTACGGGCAGCCAACCTCGGCGACCAATGCAACCGTGGCCCAGGATCCTGGACGGGCCTATACCTGGAACACGAGCGCCACTCAGCTGATCGCCTACGTCGTCGGCGGCGCATCAGGCGATGCGGCGTTGATCTGTGCGGCACCCGCAGGAGGCTCGATCGCTGCATGCACGACCCTGGCGAACAGCGCCACCGCGAATAGCAGCCTTTCACTGCTCTCACCGGGCGCCGACTCCGCCTTCGGAGCTCAGTTGAGTGGGACCTTGAAGCCGGTGTCAGCGTTGCGCAGCGCGCTCGGCGGTCTCGGGGGCTCGCTGAGTGCGCGCGTCGGGCCCGCACGCAAGCTGGCCGCCAGTGAAACGCAGGCCGCCGCCGCTCTGAGCTCGCTCCAGGTGCCCGGTCGCTACAGCGCCGGGGTCACAAAGCTGGCTCTGGCTCTCAAGAACGAAGGGGCGGCATTCTCGGCCCTCGCCTCGGCCGCCCAAGCCGGCAGCCGCAGCTCGTACAGCGCCCATCTCGGCGCCGTAACGGCAGCGAGTCGCAAGCTGAACGCGGCCGCCTCGGCGCTTGGGCCCGCTCAGCTCGGCGTACCGCATTTCGGAATCCTGCAGCTGGATGGTCCGCCCGCGGTCCCGTCCAGCTCACCCAGCTCCTCTGGGTCAAGCAGCGTCACGCCGACGCCGACGCCGACGCCGACGCCGACGCCCACCCCGACGCCGACCCCTACCCCTCCGGCGAGCTCGGGCGGTTCCGGAGGCGGCTCCGCTCCCTGCACGCACAACTGCGTCAGCAGTGGCGCATAGAAATTCCCACCTGCTCGACGTTCCCGCTAGGGTCTCGCAGCGGTGACGGATCGCCGGAGAGTTCTTCCGACCACGCTGGTCGCCCTGGTGGCGATCGCCATCTTCCTGACAAGTGCTGGAGTCAGCGGCGCACGATCTGTTTCCCGGGCCGCGATCACTCGCACTGATGCGATCGCGATGCTCCGCCATCGTGCCGGCAGTGATGTCTGGGCCGGAAGCGCTCCGATCAACTCCAGCCTGCGTCGGGCCACCGTGACCCATTCTGGGCAGGAGGCGATCGTCCACACGACCAACATCAACAGTGTCATTCCCGCCTTCGACATGTTCTTCGGCTACAACATCGTTGGGGGCAAGGTGGACATGACGAAGCTGCTCATCAAGCCTTTCTACTCTCGTTTCGAGAACGTTCCGGCCGGCGGTTGCACCGGCTGCACCGGTCGCGGCAACTTCAAGAAGCTCAAGCTTTCCGGCCACACCTTGACCGAGCTCGTCAAAGGCGGCGCGATCTACATGACCAAGAAGACGGGGCTCGTCGAGTCGGTCACCAGCCCGGATGAGATCGGGCGCTTCAAGGTCTACGGTCTTGACCCCAACCCGGATGACCCCCACCCGATTCTGCTGAGGAGCGCCTGCACCCCGGCCAATCTCGAGCTGACCAGCGCGCAGGTGTTCGACTGGAGGACACTGCCAAGAGTTCCGTGCGCTCAGAAGCTTCCGGGGAACAACCACGTCTCCGTCAGCGAGCCCATCGAGTTGCCCTCGTCCACCACCGCAAGCGGAACTGTGTCCGGCCACGCCTCCGGGACGCAGTGGCTGATCGCGTTTCAGGGCTCGAACTATGAGAGCTGCGCGGAAGATGCGCTGGCCGAGGGGCTCAGGTCCACCACGTACTTCGAGAGGGAGGTGAGCGGTACGTTCACGATCCCCTTCACCACGGCGCCCGCCACCACCCCGGGGTACACCTGCGCCTATCTGCAGGTCGGAGGCCGGGTCAAGGTCACCAGCGGCGGCGACCTACCGGACGGCCGGGTCACGGCCACCGGAAGCACGCCATTCCTAGCTGGCGACAGCGTGAGCATCACCGGCGACACGACGGCAACCGCCGGCGGCACCGCCGCTGAGACGGTCTCTGGCAACGCCTCGATCGCTGAGCAGCTGTATGTGTTTGCGCCTTACAGCCCCTGTGCCGCCAGCGCGCAGGCCGAATACGGCGTCGATCCCACCGATTACACCGAGGCCGTGTCGAAAGGCGCATTTTCCACGTCGCTCACGCTTACGATCTCGCCGAGTGCGCCCAGCACAGGTTATGTCTGCGCCTACTTGCAGGTCGGTGCGCCGTCTAACACCGTGCCGACTGGTCCCACGGTCGCCAGCGCGAGCGAGCAGATCTCGATCCAGCCGTGAAGTGACGGATAGCTGGACGCCTGCGGGTCAGGCGGCGCCCGCCCGTGCCGTCCGTAGCGTGCCGCCGTCGCCCCCGAGAATGACCGGCTCGCGCGGGATCCGCTCCGGATCGAACTCGCCCAAGAGCTCAGAGGCCTGCTCCACCCGGTTTCGACCTTGCGCCAGGCCGAGGCTGTGCGCGAGCACGGCCAGGGTCGCGCCGACCGGTTCGACGCGGTCGGCCAACGTGGCAGCGCCGTGGCGCTTGGCCAGCCGTGCGCCGTCCGGGCCGAGGACAAGCGGCACGTGGGCATAACGCGGGATCGGCAACCCAAGGAGGTCTGCGAGCAGGATCTGGCGAGGGGTCGAGTCCGCCAGATCTGCCCCGCGCACGATCTCGCCTACCCCCTGGGCGGCGTCATCCACGACGACGGCCAGCTGGTAAGCGTGGACTCCGTCTGCGCGTCGCACGACGAAGTCGTCCACTACGCCCCTGCACCAGCCGAGGATCCGGTCTTCGAACCGGGCGCGCCGCGCTTTGGCGGCGACTCGGAGGGCAAACGGCCGGCCCGCTGCGATCCGCCGCCGCCGCTCGGCGTCAGACAACCTGTAACACGTGCCCGGATAGCTGCCCTCCGGCATCTGGCCGTGCGGCGCCGAGGCGGCATCGCGTATTTCGGCGCGCGTGCAGAAGCACGGGTAGAGGGCGCCCTGTGCGTCCAGTCTTTCCAGCGCCTCGGCGTAGAGCCCCGTACGTTCGGATTGGCGCACGACGGGGCCATCCCAGTCGATTCCGAGGGCCGCCAGGTTCTCGAGTTGCCGCTGCTCGTACACAGAACGCGAGCGCTGCGGATCCAGATCCTCTACCCGCAGCAGGAAGCCCGCGGACTGTGTGCGCGCGAACAGCCATGCGGACAGGGCGGTGCGAAGGCTCCCAAGGTGAAGTGGGCCGGTGGGTGAAGGCGCGAAGCGTCCGTCGGGCGGCATGACCAACATTCTGGCGGCGGGCGGGTCCTAGTCCCGCCTCATCCATCATCCCCGTCGCCGGCGTAGCCGTTGGCCAGTTCGGTGTATCCAAGATGGATGCGCGCGAAGCTCTCAGACGGTTCACGGGTGATTCTTCGGCCTGTGAGTCCGGAGGACAAGTCACTCATCCGCCATGCGTTTGCCCGGTTGAGCGAGGAATCGCGCTACCGCCGGTTCTTCACGCCGATGACGAAGCTGCCCGAAACGACGCTCGTCTACCTGACTGACGTCGATCACCATGACCACGAAGCGATCGTCGCGGTGCCCGAGGACGGTGTCGAGGTAGTCGGAGTGGCGCGATACGTACGTGACCAAGCTGACCCGGGCGTGGCGGAGGCTGCGATTACGGTGATCGACGATTGGCAGGGGCGGGGTCTCGGCGGAGTACTGCTTCGGCGGCTGGCCGCGCGTGCCCGGCAGGAGGGGGTGCGGCGTTTCACCGCCCTGGTGAAGGTCGAGAACCCCGCAGCATTGGAATTGCTGCGGGGGCTCGGGCCCACCGAGATCACGAGGGCCGGCAGTGAGGTTGAGTTACTGATCGACCTGCCCCGGCGCGGTGCCGGGTTGAAGCTCGCGCGGGCCCTGCGGGCGGCGGCGGCAGGGACGGTCTCGCTGGCTGACGACATGATGCGCCGGGTGGGAGGCAGCGGGCGAGCGCCCTGAGCGGCCGCCGGCCGGTGGGCGCGCTGAGCGCTCGCACTACGATCGACTGATGGGCTCATTGGAGGCTCGGGCGCCGCGCGCCGGCCTGCTTGCTCAGGCCCCGTCGCCGATGCTGGTCCTGGGTGCCATCGCTTCGGTTCAAATCGGCTCGGCGGTGGCCACCACGCTATTCGCTCGCATCGGACCCAGCGGAGCTGTGACGCTGCGCCTGGTCTCGGCCAGCCTGGTGCTCCTGGTGCTCTTCCGCCCTCGCTTTTCCGGCCGGTCACGGCGGGAGCTGATGCTGGCGCTCACCTTTGGTTTCGTGCTCGCCGCCATGAACCTGGCCTTCTATCACGCAATCCAGCGCATTCCGCTGGGCGTGGCGGTCGCGATCGAGTTCGTTGGCCCGCTCGGGGTCGCTGTGGCCGGCTCTCGCCGGCGCCTGGACCTCGTCTGGGCAGCGCTGGCTGCGGTGGGTATTCTGGCGCTGCTTCACGGCGATGTGCATGGCCTCGATGAGCTCGGCGTTCTGCTCGCCCTTGTGGCCGGATGTATGTGGGCCGCCTACATCGTCGTCAACGCTCGGATGGGGCGTGCCTTCGAGGGTGGCACTGGGCTCGCCCTCTCCATGTGCGTCGCATCCGTCCTGGTCCTGCCGGTGGGTGTTGCGCAAGGAGGCGCCCATCTCCTCGAGCCGCATGCGCTGCTCCTCGGCGCCGCAGTCGGCATGTTGTCTTCCGCGGTCCCATACTCGTTCGAGATGGAGGCGCTGCGCCGCATCTCAACTCGGGTCTTCGGCGTCCTGATGAGCCTGGAGCCCGCCATGGCGGCGCTCGCCGGGTTCGTCGTCATCGGACAGTCGTTGAGCGCGCGAGAGGTGGCGGGGATCGGCCTCGTCGTCGTGGCCTCGCTCGGGGCCTCACGGAGAACGCGTGAGCCGCCGATTGCCGTGTGAGGTCCAGCGCGCCATTAAGATGCCCACAACGACCGACGGGCCCCGGGGAGAGAAAGTGGGACAGGAATCGCAGGAACGGGCGGGACGCAACGAAGCGCTCCTGCGCGATGTCAACGAGGGGATCATGCGCGGGCGCTGGCCTGGTGACGAGCAGCTGCTTCGACTGCGCTGCGAGTGCGAACGGCTCGACTGCAATCAGGTCGTACAGCTGACCCAGCGCGAGTATGAGTACGTCCGGGAGAACCCGCGCCGTTTCGCGCTCGCGCCCGGTCACGAGGTCACGGACGCGGAGGTCGTCGTGGTGAAGCACCCTGGCTACGTGGTCGTCGAGAAGCGGGAGCTGGCGGGCGAGGTGGCCGAGCGTCTGGAACCGGGCGGCCAGTAGGTCTGCTGGGCAGCGGTCGCGTCCCGCCGGCCACCGGCAGGCACTAGGCGATCGTCGTCTCGCCGAGCGGAAAGCGCATGCGGACCTCCGTGCCACCACCCGAACGCTCGAGGATGGCGAACTCGTCGCTCATGTGAGCGATGAGCGGCATCCCCCAGCCAAGGCCGGGGGTCTTCGAGGCGGTCTGAAAGCCGCGCCCTTCGTCGGCCACGAGGACCCACAGCTCTCCGCCGGCGACGGCGGCGGTGACGTGGACGGAGCCCTTGGTCCCGGGGTAGGCGTGGACTATGGCGTTGGTGAGCGCCTCCGAGACCGCGACGCGGACCGACTCGATCTGCCCGGAGGTCGCGCCGCTCTTCGCCGCGAGGTGGGCTATCTCGCTGCGTGCCAGGTGCGCGGACTCAGCGACGGCAGGCAGGGACAACTGGAGGAATGTCTCCGTGGACAGCGCCTGCTCAGAGATATCCCAGCCTTGAAGCGTCACCAAACATGCCTTTACCCGCAGAAGCCGAGTATCTCTCCCCAGTCGTCGGCAATCAGACCCATCGGTTGAAGTGGCCGGTCATCTCCCTGAGGCGCTCTGAGCGGCGTCGGAGACCCACACCGGCGCTATGGTTTCGCCGACGATGCGGGGTTCCCGACGCAAGACGCAGGCGTTCGGGCTGGCCCAGGTGGCGATGCTGCCAGTGGGTGCCTATGCCGTGCACCAGCTGCGCTACCTGTTCGCCTTCGGCGGCAATGCCGGAACCGTCCTGAGGGAGACCGGGCATTCCTATCTGGGCTCGGTCGTGCCGTGGCTGATCCTGCTCGTGGGCCTGATCGTCGGCAGCTTCCTCCGTGCGCTCGGACGCGCTTTCGCTGGCCACACCTCAGTTCGTCGCTATGGCGCCTCTCTGGGCGCGCTCTGGCTCACGTGCACGCTCTGCCTCATCGCCATTTTCACCGTGCAGGAGCTGCTCGAGGGACTCCTGGCCACCGGGCATCCGACCGGTTGGGTCGGGGTCTTTGGCTTCGGCGGCTGGTGGGCGGTTCCCGCCGCGGCGATGGTCGGCCTTGTGCTGGCCTCGCTCTTCCACGGCGCCCTCTGGGTGCTGCGCGTCGCCGAGACCTCAGCAGCCCGCCGCCGACGACCGACGGGGGCCAAACCCGTCGGCTCGTCTCGGCCTGCAGATGCATTGCGGCCAAGGATCCCGCCACTCACGCGCGGCTGGTCCAATCGCGGCCCTCCTCTGTGGGCCGGCGCCGCAGAATCGACTCGCAGCTGACGGGTCGTCGGGGCGGCGCCTACCGTGCATCCCCGATTTCTAGGAGTGAAGATGACCACAGGCACCGCTGGGGTGTCGGCTGGGCGCATGGCGCCGGCCGCTTCGATGCGGGTCAGAGCCACGGCGAAGGATTACTTCGTCTCGGACGCCCCTCGGACGATCCAGACCGTTCTCGGTCTCATCTGGCTGCTCGATGGGGCCTTGCAGTTCCAGTCGTTCATGTATTCGCGAGGTTTCACCCAGATGCTCACTTCGATGACCGCCGGCCAGCCTGGCTGGCTGGCCAGCAGCATCGACTGGGCGGCGCGCATCGAAGCTCACAACCCGACCGTGTGGAACACGCTGTTCGCCCTGACGCAGGTGGCGATCGGCCTCGGCCTGCTCTACCGGCCGACGGTCAAGTCGGCGCTGGTGCTGTCCTTCGGGTGGGCGCTTGTCGTCTGGTGGTTCGGCGAAGCGTTCGGGATGATGTTCATGAACATGGCCCAACCGCTGACCGGCGCGCCGGGAGCGGTGATCCTCTATGCGCTGATCGGGTTGCTCGCCTGGCCGAACGATCGTCATGGCGGCTTGCTCGGAGTTCGTGGCGCACGCACGACGTGGACCGTGTTGTGGTTGGTCATGGCGTGGCTGTGGCTGGAGGCCCCCAGCAGCAGCGCCAACGCGGTCACGAACATGATCAATGCGGCCCCGTCGGGTATGAGCTGGCTCTCGAGCCTTCAGAACGGCGCCGCCAGCGCGGCCAAAGGCCAAGGGCTCATCATCGCCCTGGTCATGGCCGGAGTGTCCGCCGCGATCGCGATATCGGTGGGCTTCAACTGGAGGCCAAAGCAGTTCCTCGCGCTCGCTGTCGTCGTCAGCCTGGCCTACTGGCTGCTCGGCCAGGGCTTGGGTGGCATCTTCCAGGGCGGGGCCACTGATCCCAACGCGGGACCACTGTTCATCCTGCTGGCCTATGGGCTGTACGCGCTGGTGCCCTACGAACCGCCCGGAGGTATCCAATGGCTGCAAACCGCATGAAACGGCTAGGTACACGCCTGGCTGCGCTGATCACGTCGGCCGCTCTGATCGCCGGCTGCGCCGCCGCGGACAAGAACCAGGCTCCAGCCCCATCGGCCTCATCGAGCTCCGGCAACGTTGCCGGATCATCGGGCTCGGCCAGCAGCTCGTCCGGCATGGCTGGAATGGCCGGAATGGACAATGGCGCCACCACGGCCACGGCCGGAATGACCGTCAACGGGATCAAGGCGGTTCCGTCGCAGGTGCTCTCCACGGCGCATTGGCAGGGGATGACCATCACCGCTCGCACGATGACGGCCGCCCCATTCATCATCTACAACGGCACGACCGAGCAGGAGGTCAAGCCGACCGCGAAGACGAGCTTTCACCTGATGGTGATGTTGAACGACGCCCATACCGGGGTTCCCATTCCCTACGCCGGCGTATGGGCGACGATCACCAAGAATGGGAAGGTGGTCTATGACGAGCGCCAGTGGCCGATGCTGTCGGCCTTCATGGGTCCGCACTACGGCAACAATGTCTCGCTGCCCGGCGCTGGCACCTACAAGCTGACGCTGCTCATCAGTCCGCCGATATCCGCACGACACATGGAATACGCGCACGTGTGGCTACAGCCGCACCGGGTTACTACCACGTTCCACTGGAAGCCGGTTTCGTGAGGGTAGGTATGGGTATTGCCGCCCCCACCCCAGGGGGGCGGCAATGCTGACGCGTCGGCGCTTTCTGATCGGCGCCGGCGGCGTTGCGGTGGCCGGCGGCGCCGGGGGCCTCGCGCTGGACCGCGCACTCGCTGGTGGGGCCTCCGTGCCGATCGTCCCGCTGGGCCTGCAGCCCAGCGGCCTGCCGGCTCGACAGCACGCGTGGAACGTCGGGCTGGCGCTGGACGAATACGGGAATCCGACGCCGCCCCGTTTCGATCGGCTGCTGCTCTTCGACGTGAACGGAAGCCCGACTCCAGCGCACGCGCGGATGCTGGAGGCGGCGCTGCGCACGCTCGAGCGCACGTATTCCTGGAGCCACTCCGGGCTGCTGTTCACCGCAGGTTGGGGTACGGCCTACTTCGATCACGTGCTCGGCATCCGCACCCCGATCCCTCGCGCCCGGGCCCTTTCGGATTTCGAGCTGCCAGCCATCGACGAGTACCACCTGTGCCTGCATTTCGCCTGTGACGACGAGGAGCGATTGGCTGCGGTGGAGGCGGCGCTCCTACATGGCGAGCGGCTGGCAGGGTCCCGCGGACAGCTTCGGATCACCGACGCGCTGCGTTGGCGCGAAACGCGGACCGGTTTTGTCGGGGCTGGGCTGCCGGCGGCCCATCAGCGGGTGGGAGGCATCCCATCCGGCAATCCGGTGGCTCCGAGCGCCCCTCTGTTCATGGGTTTCAAGTCGGGATTGCGCAAGAACCAGGCCACCGAGGATGCGGTCACGATCCCCGGCGGTGCATTCGCGGGCGGAACCACGATGCACGTGAGCTACATGCGACTGCGCCTCGACAGCTGGTATCAGGACCTGGACGAGCGAGAGCGAGTCGCCCGCATGTACTCGCCGGAGACGACGCCCCAGGACGTGGCGCGCATCACCACCGACGCGGAGTCGGAGCCCGGACTTCTGAACCAGGCCATCGATCGCTACGGCGTGATCGGGCACTCCCAGACCTCGGCTCGGGCTCGACGTAACGGAAAGCCGCTCATCATCCGCCGCGACTTCAACACGGTGGACGGCGGTCAGGCCGGCTTGCACTTCGTCGCCGTCCAACAAACCATCGAGGACTTCGTCACGACCCGCACGGCGATGAACGCAACCGCTGCACAGCTTCAGAACCCCGGCATAACCGACACCGTCAACAACGGCATCAACGAGTTCATCTTTGTCCTCAAGCGGGCCAACTACATCCTCCCGCCGCGGGCCGACCGCTCGTTCCCCGAGCTTCCCGGCCGAGCCACGCTGCTCGGTTGACAGATTCTCCTGCGTCGTGTCGAAACCTTGCAGGCTCATTCGACATAGAGTCGAGATGCCCATGCAGTGGCGCTCGCTCTTGTCACAAGACTGACCGAAAGGGGCAGTGACGCATGCGTTTCCTGATGTTGATGATCCCGAATGTCTCCGATGCGGAGTGGGGTCCCACGCCTGAGATGATCGCCGCGATGACGCGCTACAACCGAGAGCTGTCCGAAGCTGGGGTGCTGCTCTCTCTGGAAGGACTGCACCCGGCTACAGACGGCGCTCGTGTCAGCTTCGCCGGAGGCACGCCTTCGGTCACCGACGGCCCGTTCGCCGAGACGAACGAGGTGATCGGTGGCTACTGGATGATCCAACTCGGTTCCCGCGAGGAGGCGATCGACTGGGCGAGGCGGTGTCCGGCTGCCGAGGGCGACGTGATCGAGATCCGCCAGGTCCAGGAGATGGCGGAGTTCCCGCCCGAGGTGCAGGCCGCTGCCGCCGAGGCGCTGGGTCAGCCGTGAAGCCGGCCTGACCGATCCGCCGTGAGCGCTCAGGTCGATGGCGAGCTGGAAAAGGTCCAGCGACGGGATCTGCCTCGATTGATCGCGGTGACGGCGCGGATCGTCGGAGACGTCGGCGCGGCCGAGGACGTCGTGCAGGATGCGTTCTTGGCTGCCCTTGCGCAATGGCCACGGTCAGGCGTGCCGGACAATCCGACCGCCTGGCTCGTGGCCGTGGCTCGCCATCGCGCTGTCGACTACGTGCGCCGGGTGGCGATGATGGAACGCAAGCAGTACCAGCTGGTGCGTGAGCAGGAAGTCGAGCAGGGAAAGTTGGGCGGATCCGCAGCCGGCGACCCGGATGAGCTGGTTCGGGACGATCTCCTGCGGCTCATCTTCGTCTGCTGCCATCCGGTGCTGCCCCAGCCGGCGCGAGTCGCTCTCACGCTCCGTCTCGTCGGATCCCTCAGCACCTCCGAGATTGCCCGCGCCTTTCTCGTTCGCGAGTCGACGATGGCCCAGCGAATCGTCAGGGCGAAACGGACGCTGGCCGAGTCCGGCGTCCGGTTTGAGCTTCCCGATGAGACTGTGCTTCAGGAGCGTTTGCCGGATGTGCTGGAGGTGATCTATCTCATCTTCAACGAGGGCTACGCTGCCAGCTCCGGTGAGGCGTTGACCCGTCCCCGGCTCTGCCACGATGCCCTGCGGCTCGGGGATCTCCTCGCCTCATTGCTTCCAAAGGAGCCGGAGGTGCTGGGCCTGACCGCGCTGATGGACCTCCAGGCCTCGCGGTTGCCGGCCAGGGTCGGCTGCGGCGGAGAGCCGGTCCTCCTGGCCGATCAAGACCGCACGCGCTGGGACCGGCAACTGGCGGACGCCGGTCTCTCGTGCCTGCGGCGAGCGGAGGAACTCGGCGGGCTCGTCGGCCCGGGCGGGGTCTACGTGCTGCAGGCGGCGATCGCTGCTTGTCACGCGCGGGCGGCTGGGATCGAGGAGACAGACTGGGTGCATGTGGCGGCGCTCTACGCGAGGCTGGCGGTACAGCTCCGCTCGCCGGTGGTCGAGCTCAACCGGGCTGTCGCAGTGGCGATGGCCTTCGGCCCTGCGGCTGGGCTCGAGCTGATCGAGCCGCTACGGGAGGATCCGAGGATGCAGGACTACCACCTCCTCCCTAGCGTCAGGGGGGATCTCCTGGCCAAATTGGGGCGCAAGGAGGAGGCTCGTGCGGAGCTCGCCAGGGCGGTGCGGCTGGCTGAGAACGCAGGAACCCGGCGCTGGCTCGAGCAACGGGTCGATGCTCTTCAGGGTTCGTGAGGCCGGGCGCCGATCGACGTCGTTTCGGCGAGATTCCGGCTACCGTCTAGGCCGATGCTGGGTTGGCAACCGCATGGGCGGGGCAGCTGCGCAAGGACCCGCCGCTGGCGGGCGCGGTTATCGCTGAGCATTTTCCTTGCGACCGTGTCGGCTGCCGCCCTGGCGCCCGCACTCGCCAGTGCCGGCGCCAGGACCGATCTCGTTGCTGTGGGAAAGGCCCCCCTGCTGCCGGCCGGCACACAGCCGCTCGCCACTGTGGCCGGCTCGAGGAACCTGCACCTCACGGTGACGCTGGCGCCCCGTGACCCGCTCGCCCTCGAGAACTACGCGGAGGCGGTCGCGAACCCGGCATCGCCTATCTACCGCCAATTCCTCACTCCGCGGCAGTTCGCCCAGCGCTTTGCGCCGTCGCCGGCCAGTGCGGCCGCCGTGAGGGCGGCGCTGCGCTCCCGGGGCCTGCACCCGGGAGCGATCAGCGCGAACGGCCTTTCCTTTCCGGTTCGCGCCACCGTGGCCCAGATCGAGCACGCCTTCTCGCTGACCATGGCCGCAGTGGAGCTCCAGGGTGGCCGGCGCGGGGTCGTCAATCTGACGGCGCCCCGGATATCGTCGGTCGTGGCCGCAACGGTGCAAGCCGTGCTCGGTCTGAGCAGCTTCGACCGCCCGGAGCCAACCCTCATACGCGCCCGCTCGACGAGCCGGGCGACGCGCCTGGCGCCCCACGTCGTCACCGGAGGCCCGCAGCCGTGCTCGGCGGCCAGGTCGGCGGCTCCGGACCAATCGGCGTACACAGCGGATCAGATCGCCTCGGCGTACGACTTCACCGGGCTCTACCGGGCCGGCGACGAGGGACAGGGCGTGACCGTGGCGCTCTACGAGCTCGAGCCGGACGATCCCAGCGACATCGCGGCGTACCAGAGCTGCTACGGGACGCACACGGCCGTCTCCTACATCCCGGTCGACGGGGGTGCGGGGACGGGAGCCGGCTCAGGCGAGGCGGCTCTGGACATCGAGCAGTTGATCGGGCTGGCGCCCAAGGTGCAGATCCTCGTCTACCAGGGTCCGAACGCGAACTCGGACTCGCCCGGATCCGGGCCGTACGACACCTACAGCGCGATCATCAACCAGGATCGCGCGTCGGTCATCTCCACCTCGTGGGGGGAGTGCGAGCCGCTCGAGGGCCAGCCCGATGCGCTCGCCGAGGAGACACTGTTCGAGGAAGCTGCGGTTCAGGGTCAGACCATCCTCTCGGCCTCGGGCGACAGCGGCTCCGAGGACTGCGACCAACCGCCGCCCAGCTTGCCCGACACACAACTGGCGGTTGACGACCCGGCGAGCGATCCGTTCGTGACCGGCGCCGGCGGAACCTCGCTCACCGCCGTGGGACCGCCTCCCACGGAGACGGCATGGAACAACGGCGGCAATGTGAGCAGCCTGCTCCCGTTCCAGGGTGGCGCCGGTGGCGGCGGCATCTCAGCGCTTTGGCCGATGCCCGCCTATCAGACTTCCGCTCCGGCAGCGCTCAATGTGGTGAACACCTATACCAGCGGCACTCCATGCTCGGCCAAGTCCGGGTACTGCCGTGAGGTGCCGGATGTCTCGGCCGACGCGGATCCGGATTACGGCTACCTCATCTACTACAACGGCAGCGGGTCCAATCCCACCGCGCCCTCCGGCTGGCAGGGAACCGGCGGGACGAGCGGCGCGGCCCCGCTCTGGGCCGCGGTCGTAGCGCTGACCGATGCCCAGTCCGCCTGCGCCGGCGCCCCGATCGGCTTCGCCAACCCCGCTCTGTACCGGCTCGCGGCACAGGGGGAGAACACGTACTTTCACGATGTCACCACGGGCAACAACGACTACACCGGGACACAGGATGGTAAGTACCCGGCAGGCCCCGGGTACAGCATGGCGACCGGCCTTGGTTCACCTGATGCGGCGAAGCTGGCGCCGGCTCTCTGTGCCGACTCGCTGCGTCTGGCCGATCCCGGCACCCAGGAGACATTTGACGGACGACGGGTCAGCCTGCGGCTGAAGGGAGCCGACGCCGCTGGAGCGGGCCTGCGCTTCCTCGTTCACGGGCTGCCGAGTGGCCTCACCATGTCCTCGAGCACGGGCCAGATCACCGGCAAGGTGCACAAGACTGGGAGCTCGGCGGTGACGGTCGAAGCGGTCGATACGACCGGCGGTGTGCGGATCGTGCATTTCAACTGGATCGTGGATAAGGAGCCGAGACTCTCAGGTGCGCGACTCACAGGAGTCAGGGCGGCGGCCCCGAGGTTCGTAATCACTGTGAGCACGGGCGCCGATGAGCCCGCTCTGCAGTCACTCACCCTCGATCTACCGGCCGGGCTTCGGCTGGCCGCGCTCCACGCCGTAAAGGTCACCGCGCGCGGCGGGGGGTCTCTGGCCCACTCGGCCAAGGACGTGGATGGTCACCTGGTCGTGCGTCTTGGCACGCCGGCGACGTCCGTCCGGCTGTCCCTGGGTCACGGCGCCCTGGTGGCCTCCTCCAGCCTGATCGCGGCGGAGCGCGCGAGGCGAACGGGTCTACTTGGTTTCGCGGTCACGGCCGTTGATGCCGGGGGACAGAACGCCACGGTGAAAACGTCGCTGCGACCGGTGAGCTGACAAGTGGGCGCCCCGTACACCTCGCCCCTGGCCGAGAGCCTTGCTCCCGACGTGCTGGAGCGGTTCCTCCGTTACGTGGTTGTGGACACTCAGGCGCGGCGCAATCGCGAGCGTTCTCCGAGCAGCCCCGGCCAGCTCGAGCTCGGGCGGATCCTGGTCTCGGAGCTGGCCGAGCTCGGAATCGAGGATGCGGACCTGGACCCGAACGGCTACGTGTTCGCGACGCTGCCAGGAAATCGTCTTCAAGCTTCAGTCGTCGGCTTCATCGCGCACATGGACACGACCCCCGACGCGCCCGGGGCGGGCGTGGAGCCACTCGTACACCGTGACTACGACGGCGGGGTGATCGAGTTACCGCGGGATGGCACCCGGCTCGATCCGGGAGAGCTCCCAGAGCTTGCGGAGCGGGTCGGGCACGACATCGTCACCGCCAGCGGTGACACTCTGCTCGGCGCCGACGACAAGGCGGGCGTCGCCGCGATCATGGCCGCGGTGGGGCATCTGGCGCAGGATCGTGAGCGGCCTCGCCCGACACTCCGGATCGCCTTCACTCCTGACGAGGAGATCGGCGAAGGGGCAACGCTATTCGACATCCCCCGGTTTGGGGCGCGCTGTGCTTACACCCTCGACGGCTCTGGACTCGGCGAGCTCCAGGACGAGTCCTTCAGCGCGATCGAAGCCACCGTCTCGATCGAGGGGGTGGATACCCATCCGGGCCAGGCGACGGGCAGGATGGTGAGCGCGCTGCGCCTGGCGGCTCGGGTGGTGACGGAGCTCCCCAGCGACACCCTGACCCCGGACACGACCGATGGCCGGCAGGGCTTCATCCATCCGGTGTCGCTGTGCGGCACCGCTGCGCAGGCCGAGATCCGGGCGATCCTCCGCGACTTCGAGGAAGAGCGACTCTCAGAGCACGTCGAGCGGCTGCGGCACGTGGTGGAGCACGTCATGGCCAGCGATTCGCGGGCGCGAGCGGATGTGTCGCTGCACCGCCAGTACCGGAACATGCGCCCCTACCTGCGCCGTGATCCTGACGTGATCGCCGCCGCCGAGGAGGCGATTCGCGCCGAGGGGATCGAGCCGGTTCGGACCCTCATCCGCGGTGGCACCGACGGCTCCCGCCTGAGCGAGTTGGGGCTGCCGACGCCGAACCTCTTCGCCGGTGGGCATGACTGGCACTCCGTGCGCGAGTGGTCCTCCGTGCAGGAGATGGCTGCTGCTGCGGCCACGGTCGTGCGACTGGCAGAGGTCTGGTCGCACCGCTGAGCGCGGCCGGGCGGTCCTGCAGTTCGGCTGACGGAAGGTTACGCTGCTCCAATGACCGCTACAGAGCCGCTGGCCTCACTCGACGGGGAGATCATGCTGGCCGCAGAGGCCATGATCCCCGCCACCGATGAAGGTTTCATCCGGGGTGACGGGATCTTCGAGGTGATCCGGCTTTACGACGGGACGCCGTTCGCGCTCGAGGAGCACCTCGCGCGCCTGGAGCGCTCCGGAAGGAACCTGCGCTTGCCGGTGGACGCGGAGGCGGTGCGGGCGGACGTGTTTCGCCTGCTCGCCGAAGCCGGCTCCGGGCCGCCGCATGGTGCTCTGCGCATCGTGCTCACCCGGGGCGGGCGACGGCTGCTCCTGACCGAGCCTTTGCACGAGTTGCCGGAGGTCATGCGCCTGGTCTCGATCGTGTACTCGCCAACCCGCGTGCTCGATGGCGTGAAGTCGCTGTCCTATGCCTCGAACATGCTGGCGCGCCGCCTGGCCCAGGAGCAGGGCTATGACGATGCCCTGCTCGTCACTCCGCACGGGAGAGTGCTGGAGGCGCCGACGAGCTCCGTGTTCTGGGTCAAGGACGGCGTCCTGATGACGCCTCCCTTGAGCGATCACATTCTCGCCTCGATCACCCGCCGGTTGGTCCTCGAGGTGAGCACCGCGCAGGAACGAGAGTCCAGCCTGGAGGAGATGCTCGCGGCCGACGAGGTCTTCCTCGCGTCCACCGTCCGCGAGGTTCACCCGGTCGTCGCCCTCGACGACCGGCGGTTCCAAGCGCCCGGTCCGATCACCCGGCATGTCGCCGAGGAGGTCGCCCGCCGGATCGCCGTAGCGCTGGCAAGCCCTTGAAGGTCGTCACGGTCATCGGGAACCGGCCGCAGTTCATCAAGGCGGCCGCCGTCTCTCCACGCCTGCGGGAGCTGGGCGAGGAGTTGCTGGTGCACACCGGGCAGCACTTCGACGATCAGCTGTCCGCCGTGTTCTTCGCCGAGCTGGGCTTGCCGGCGCCAGAGGTCCAGCTGGGCATCGGCGGCGGTTCCAACACCTCGCAGACGGCGCGGATGCTGGCCGCGCTGGAGCCCGTGCTGGCGGGGGCCGACGCTGACTGGGTGCTCGTCTACGGCGATACCAACTCAACCCTGGCCGGAGCCTTGGCCGGGGCTCAACTTGGGCTCCCGGTGGCGCACGTCGAGGCGGGCATGCGCTCCTTTGACCGGACGATGCCGGAGGAGGTCAACCGCGTCCTCACCGACCACCTGAGCCGTCTCCTCCTCTGCTCGTCACAGGTGTCGGTGGACAACCTCCATCGCGAGGGCGTGGCGGGCGAGGTGGCGCAGGTAGGCGACGTGATGGTCGACGTGGCCAGTTCGGTCCAGCCGCGCGCGCGTGCGCGGCTGGACCTTGTCGAAGCGCACGGCGTTGAACCGGGCGCTTACCTGCTTGCAACCGCCCATCGGGCGGGGAACGTGGACGACCCGGCGCGGCTGACGGGACTGGTCGACCTCCTGCTCGCGTTGGAGCGCCCGGTCGTGCTCCCCCTGCATCCGCGCACCCGGGTTCGCCTGTCCGAGGCCAACCTGCTCGGCCGTTTGGCAGACGACGGCGAGATTCGCGTGACCGAGCCACTTGGCTATATCGAGATGACCGCGCTGCTGTGCCACGCCTGCGCCCTGCTGACCGACAGCGGCGGCCTGCAGAAGGAGGCATATCTGGCAGGCGTACCGTGCATCACGCTGCGCCCCGTCACGGAATGGGTGGAGACGGTCCAGGCCGGCTGGAACACCCTGGTTGATCTCGATCCGGAGCGGGCGTTAGCCGCTCTGGCCCGGCACCCGCCGCCGCAGCGCCCTGCTCTGTATGGAGACGGTCACGCCGGCGAGCGCGTGGTGAGCGCTCTGCGCGGCATGCTCTCCGCCGAACGCGCCACGTAGACTGGCCCGGCGATGGCTCCTGATCCCGTTCGTATCGGCGTCGTCGGTCTGGGCTACTGGGGCCCGAACCTCGCCCGCAACTTTGCGGCGCTCTCCGGATGTGAGCTGCGCTGGTGCTGCGATGCCTCCGAGGAGGCGCGGGCGCGGGTGGCCAGCATGTTTCCAGGGGTTCGGCTGGCCGCAGACCCCAACGAGCTACTGGACGACCCGGAGCTGGACGCCATCGCTCTAGCCACGCCGGTACCGAGTCATGCCCCTCTGGCCGTCTCGGTTCTGGAGGCCGGAAAGCACTGTTTCGTCGAGAAACCGCTGGCGCAATCGGTGGCCGACGCCGAGCGGGCGGTGGCCGCCGCCGACGCCGCCGGGCGGACGCTCATGGTGGGGCACCTTCTCGAGTACCACCCCGGCGTCCAGGCGCTGAAGCGCCTGGCGCAGGACGGCGAACTCGGCGACATCTACTACATCTACGGCAACCGGCTCAATCTCGGCAAGCTGCGGGCCGACGAGAACGCACTGTGGAGCCTCGGTGCCCACGACGTCTCCGTCGTTCTCCTCCTCGCCGGTGAGGAGCCGGTCGAGGCGGTGGCCCATGGCGAGGCCTATCTGCAGCCAGGCGTCGAAGACGTCGTCTTCTGTTTCCTGCGCTTTCCATCCGGTCTGTCCGCCCACCTGCATCTGAGCTGGCTTGATCCGCACAAGGAGCGGCGCTTCACCGTCGTCGGCTCCCGCCGCATGGCGACGTTCGACGATATGGCCAGCGAGGGCAAGCTCACGATCTACGACAAGGGATTCGACGAGGGCAGTTACGGCTACGGCGAATACATCACGCGCAGCGGTGACATCTTCTCCCCGCGACTCCCGAACGTAGAGCCACTCCGGGTGGAGTGCGCCCATTTCATCGAGAGCATCACCTCGGGCACCCCGCCACGGTCCGACGGACTGAGCGGACTCCGCGTAGTACGAGTGCTCGAGCGCCTCCAGCAATCGTTGGAAGCCTCGGCCCGGGATCGCCCTCCTCAGTCACGGTCGCTGCAGCGAGCGGTAAGTGGCTGACATCGCTCCCGGCGCTCACGTCGATCCAGGAGCCCGGCTCGGCGAAGCGGTCTCGGTGGCGGCAGGCGCGGTCGTGGCGGCGGGGGCGGAGATCGGCGCCGGTACGTCCGTCGGATCCTGCAGCGTCGTGCATCCGGGCGTGCGAATCGGCGAGGGCTGCACGATCGAGGAATGCGTCGTCCTGGGCAAGCGGCCGCGTCTGCGGGCCGGGTCGCGCGCGGCAGGTCTCGAGTTCGCGGGGCTCGGGGCCCTCGTCCTGGGGGACGGCGTCACCGTCTGCTGCGGGGCCGTCGTCTACGCGGGCGCCGACGTGGGTGCGCACACGATCATCGGCGATCAGGCCCAGATCCGCGAGGGCTCCGTCGTCGGACCACGCTCGGTCGTGGGCCGCGCCTCGTGCGTCGACTTCGGAGCTCGGGTGGGGGCGCGGGTGGCGATCCAGACCGGGGTGTACGTGACGGCGGAGGCGGTCGTAGAGGACGACGTCTTCCTTGGCCCTGGGGCGCTGATGACCAACGACGACACCATGGGTCGCCATCCGCGTGGCGATCCACTGCGCGCGCCTGTACTGCGACGAGCCTGCCGCGTGGGCGGCGGCGCTGTGCTGGTGCCGGGCGTCGAGATCGGTGAGGAGGCGTTCGTCGCGGCGGGTGCAGTCGTAACCCGCGATGTGGAGCCGCGCGCGTTCGTCGTCGGGATCCCGGCTCGGATGCTGCGGCACGTCCGGGATGACGAGATCCTCGAGCGGTGGCGGTGAGCGCTGCGGTTCTCATCCATGCCGGAGCAGGGAGCTTCAGCGGTGAGCTGACCGACCGAGAGGACGAGGTCCGGGATGTGCTCCTCGACGTTCTCACGCAGGCACGCGAGAGTCTCGAGGGGGGCGGGGACGCCGTCGAAGTGGCCGCCTCCGCGGTGGAAAGGATGGAGTCGTTCGAGCTGTTCAACGCAGGCCGTGGGTCTGCGCTGTGCTCGGACGGCTCAGTGCAGATGAGCGCTGCGATCATGCGGGGGCGCGATCGTGCAGCTGGGGCGGTGGCCGGCATCAGGAGGATCGAGCATCCGGTTCGGGCTGCCTTGGCACTCCTTCACAGCGACACCGTCCTGATGGTGGGCGAGGGTGCCGAGCGATGGGCGGTTGGGCAGGGCCTCGTCCTGCGTGAGGCGGCCTTCTTCGTCACGGAGCGCCAGACGAGCCGGCTGGCGGAGCGGCTGGGACCCGGTCACGGTACCGTCGGCGCCGTTTGTCTCGACGGATACGGCGACTTGGCGGCGGCCACCTCCACCGGCGGCATTTTGGGACAGGTTCCGGGACGAGTTGGCGATTCGCCGCTGATCGGTGCAGGCACCTGGGCTGACGCCCGAGTGGCCATCTCGTGTACCGGGGACGGCGAGGCGTTCATCCGGGCGGCCGTCGCCCATTCGATTGCCGCGCGGGTGCAGGAGAGCATGGACGTGGGCGCAGCAAGTGACTTGGCCCTGGCCGACGTCACGGGTCTTGGCGCCACCGGAGGCTTGATTGCGCTGGATCAACACGGAGGTCTGGCGATGCCGTTCAGCACCCTCGCGATGCCCCGGGGCGCTTGGCGCGCTGGTGGTCAACCGCAGGTCTGGATCCGATCAGAGCGCTAGCACCGACAACGCGCACGAGGCGCCCGGCCGCGAGCCGGACGCCTCGGGTGACGACGCTTAGGCCCCATAGGCCTTAGCAGGTCCAGGCCGACGGACCCTGCGTCGCGTAGATCTCGGCAGCGATGCGGTTCTGCTGCGCCGGGGGAGCATCCTGCGGGAGTCCCTGACCTCCGTACGCCGTCCAGGTCGAGGGCAGGATCTGGTAGGCGCCACCGGCCCCGCTCGTCGGGTTCACGGCGGAGTAGTCGCCGCCTGACTCACACTCGACGATCGCGGCCGGGATCGTGTAGTCGCCAGTTCCGGTTGGATTCGATGTCTCGGTGGCTGAGGCCCCAATGTGGAACAGGGTGTCCCATGTCTGGGGTCCGACGATCCCGTCCACCATCAAGTCGCCCTTGCGCTGGAAGGCGATCACGGCGCGACGGGTGCGGGGAGTGAAGTCACCGGTCGCGCGGAGGTGCAGCGCACGTTGAACCTTGCTCACCGCTGGGCCCGAGCTGCCCTCGCTGAGCAGCGAGGTCAGCAGGGGCGTGGCGACTGCCGGGGCAGCCACCACCAGCAGGCCGGTCGACGCCGCCGCGGCGGCGAGGCCGGCGTTGACGTATCGGGCGCGACGGCCTTTGGGCGCGCGCGTTCGGCGCTTCGACTTCGCGGGCATCAGGAGCTCCTTCTTTCTCGTGCCTACGGGGTTAGCTGACGGGCTCGCGCGAGAAAGTGCGCTACGCCGCAGGCGCGGCGATTAGCCCCAGAGCAATGGCAGCGCCACTGCTCACGGGTCCCCCGTTCTCCCGCTGCGCGACAAGCCAAGGCAGCCGGAGATTCGGCGTTACGGGTCTGTTTCACCGTAGCAAAGGTCAACCTGCGCTCGGGAGGCGCTTGTGTGCGATCGGTCACGGCGCCTGACGTCGGCGCCCGGGCCTATATGAAGTCGTTTCCCGTGAGGACGTAGACGAAGGGCACGAAGGGAACGATCACGGCGATTGCCCAGGTCAGCTTCGCGATGAAGCCGAGATCGGAGCGGGTCAGCAGGTTGATCCAGCCCGCGCCGGGGCTCAGCCGCCCGCGCCGGCCGGCGAGGCTCCAGCGCCGTACATGTCGATCCCGGCGGGGGTCCAGACGACCTCCTCGCGACCGGGACCGACTCCGATCAACGCGATCGGCACCCTGACGAAGTCGGCGATGTACTGAAGATAGTTGCGCGCGGCGTCGGGAAGCTCCTCCTCGCTGCGGGCGCCCCGGATGTCCTCCGACCACCCAGGGAGTTCCTCGTATTCGCCGACCGAGTGATGCAGGACCGTCTGGTGGTAGGGAAAGTGCTCAAACGGTCCGGCGCCGTCAGGCCCGCGGTACCGGGTGCAGACACAGAGGCTGTCCTGTCCGGAGAGGACGTCGAGCTTGGTGATGGCCATCGCGGTGAGCGAGTTGATCCGAGCTGCGTAACGCAGCGCGACCAGGTCGAGCCAGCCGATGCGCCGGGGCCGCCCGGTGGTGGTCCCGTACTCGCCGCCGCGGTCGCGCAGCTCGTCGGCGAGCGGTCCGTCGAGCTCGGTCGGGAACGGGCCGGCTCCCACACGGGTGCTGTACGCCTTGGAGACCCCCCACACCTCGTCGATGTCCTTCGGCCCGACCCCCGCGCCGATGCAGGCGGCTCCCGCCACCGGATTCGACGAGGTGACGAACGGATACGTGCCGTGGTCGATGTCGAGCAGCGTGCCCTGGGCGCCCTCGAACACGACGAGATCGCCATCGTCGAGACGCTCCAGTACCAGCCGGCTGGTGTCGGCGATGTGGGCCTTGAGGCGATGCCCGTAGGTGAGGTACTCGTCGGTCATCGCCTGGAGGTCGAGTCGCGGATCCTTTTGGAACTCGCGTAGAGACAGCCGTTTCGGTTCGAGCGCGGCGACGATCTTCTTCTTGAGGATCTTCTCGTCCAGGAGGTCCTGCACCCGGATGCCGAGCCGGGCCGCCTTGTCCGCGTAGCAGGGTCCGATCCCGCGACGTGTCGTCCCGATCTGCAGCTTTCCGAGCTTTATCTCGCCCGCGTGGTCCAGCAGCATGTGGTAGGGCATGATCAGGTGGGCGTTGGCGGAGACCCGCAGGGCGTTGGTGTTGATGCCCCGCCGGCGCAGCTCGTCCAGCTCGTCGGTCAACACCTTGGGGTCGACGACGACGCCGTTGCCGATCACACACAGCTTGCCGGGATAGAGAATCCCCGACGGCATCAGGTGAAGCTTCCAGGTCTGGTCGCCGCGGACGATCGTGTGGCCGGCGTTGTTCCCCCCCTGGAAGCGGACGACGGCGTCCGCGCGCTCGGCCAGGAGGTCTGTGATCTTCCCCTTGCCTTCATCGCCCCACTGGGCGCCGACAATGACGATTCCGGGCATCTCGAAGTCAGTGTACGAGGGGGAGGGGCGACCGGAACGGTTAGGACGGGCGACCCGAACCGCCAGGAGGGCGACCGGAGCCGCCGGCGTGAGACTAGCCCTCCGCTGCCAGCCGAAAGTCGGTCCGGCGATCGTGGCCCTGCACCGACAGCTCCTCGCACATCTCTGTCAGGCGGGACACCGTGCGCTCGGTGACCTGGTCGCTCAACGCCTGCTTGTCCATGATGTTCGTGGTGATGACCATGGAGCGGCGCTCCTCATAACGGGCGTTGACAATCGTGTACAGCTCCTCCAGAACCCACGGGGTGGTCTGCTCGGCGCCGATGTCATCGATGTGAAGCAGGTCCACGGCGGTCAGCCGCTCCAGGAGGTCGACATGGTTGCCCGTGTCAAATGTGCGGCGGATGACGCTCAGGAGGCTCGGAAGCGTATAGCGCGCCGCCGAACGCCCGGCATCCAGAGCTGCTTTCGTCACCAGCATCGCCAGCGCGGTCTTGCCGGTTCCGACCGGGCCGATGAACCAGAGGCCTCGGCCTCCATTGAGGTTGGCGTCGATGCGGTTGACGTAACGTCGTGTGGCGTCGACCGTTGCCCTTGGCTCGATCTCAGTGACCGGGAACCGGTCAAAGCCGACGTCGCGGTACATCGGCGGGATCACCGCCGACAGGCTACGAGCGCGATTCTGGGCGAGCAGCTGCGGGCGGCACCTGCAGTCGTAGGCGGTGTTGGTCGCCTCGTCATAGCGAAAGCCCGATCCGTCGCACACTCCGAGGACGCAGCGGCTCATGTCGCGAACTGGGCCCCCGCGTAGTTCATGAACTTGGGGAATTCGTTGCGGAAGGTCAGGATGACGTCGCCCACCGGTCCATTTCGGTGCTTGGCGACGATGATGTCCGCCTCACCTGGCCGGGTCGATTCGCCCTTCAGGTAGTACTCCTCGCGGTAGATGAACATGACCAGGTCTGCGTCCTGCTCGATGGCGCCGGATTCGCGCAGGTCGGAGAGAATCGGCTTCTTGTCGCCGGCACGCTGCTCGACGTTGCGGCTGAGCTGGGATAGCGCGATCACCGGAACCTTCAGCTCGCGGGCGAGGCTCTTGAGACCGCGGCTGATCTGACCCACCTGCTCGACGCGGTTGTCGATGTGGCCCTCGTGGCGCATGAGCTGCAGGTAGTCGACGATGATCAGGCCAAGTCCACCTTCGATCTGGTGGTGCAGCCGCCGTGATTTGGCGCGGACCTCCAGCACACCGGTGTCGCTGGAGTCGTCGATGTACAGGGGGGCCTTACCGAGCCGGTCGCAGGCCTCGAGGATCTTTGGCCACTGCGAATCGTTGACCCGGCCGCGGCGGAGCTCCTCGCCCTTCACCTTGGCCTGCGAGGCGACGAAGCGCTGCGCGAGCTCGGCCTCGGACATCTCCAGCGAGAACAGGACCACCGGGTGACCGGCCAGGGCTGCGTTCTCGGCGATGTTGGCGACGAGCGCCGACTTGCCCATGGACGGCCGCGCCGCCAGGACGATGAGGTTGCCCGGTTGGAAGCCACCGGTCAGGTCATCGAGGTCGCGGAAGCCGGAGGGGGATCCGGTCAGCGGGCTCTTCTGCTGTGAGCGGATGTGGAGCCGGTTGGTCTCCTCATCGAGGATGTCGGCGACCTTGCGCACGCTGCGCTGCCGGTCGTCGGTCGCGACCTCCAGCATCCTGCGCTCGGCTTGCTCGAGCAGCTCACGCGGTTCCGCCTCGCGGTTGTGCACGCCGGCTTGGATCTGGTAGGTCGCGGTGAGCAGGGCGCGCATCTGGAAGTGCTCGCGCACGATGCGTCCGTACTCCGACGCGTGGCCGGTAGCCGGGACCCAGGCGGCCAGCTCCTCGATGAACTCCGGGCCTCCGATCGCCTCCAGCTGATGGTTGTGCTGGAGCCGTTCGGCGACGGTTAGGTGATCGATCTTCCGGTCGCCGTTGTAGAGGTCCAGCATCGCGCCGAAGATGGCAGCGTGCTGTTCCTTGTAGAAGTGCTCCGGGCGCAGCTGCACGTCGACGATCAGCGCGTGGAGATGCCGGTCGTCCAGAAGCACGGCGCCCAGAACTGACTTCTCGGCGACGAGGTGATGGGGTGGGACGGTGCTGGTGGCGGTGGCGGTGCTCACGGGTGCACCGAATATAGGTTGCGGTCAGGCGGACCAATGAGGGCGATCCCGCTCGCAGCAAGAACTTCCGTTGGGCGCCGCCCACACGTGCCGTGGAGCCCCGCTTGGGATGCCCGCGCTTACCCCGGGGTCGCTAGCGAGTGCTGGCGCCGGCCAGAGCCGGCTCCATGTGCGGCTGGGCCCGGGCCGGCCGGAAGCCGACCTGGCGGCTGGCCATGTACCACACCAGACCGACGACGATGACGCCGAGGTAGATCGCAGTGGGGATCTGCCCCAGGTTCAGCCCGCCCTGATGGATCGGCATGTCGCTGTAGTCGGCCCACGAGGCGCCGAACGGGCGCGTGATCGTGTACGCGAACCAGAAGCAGAAGATGGCGTTAACGCCCAGTCCGTAACGCAGCACGAGCGGGATGAGGATGACGGCGCCGAACAGGAGGAAGGACGGGAAATAGCTGAGGCCAATGCTGGTGGCGGTGAAGTCTCCGGCGGCTGTGCCCAGCGCAAACGTGGCGAACACGGTCAGCCAGTACAGGTTCTCGCGCCGGCGGTTGTAGATGCTGTGGATCGACAGCGTGCCCTCGCTGCGGTACCAGTAGATGAAGATGCCGGCCAGGATGACGGCGTAGAAGCTCATGGAGATGGTGTAGGGCCAGCCCAGGCCCACGTGGAAGGCGTCGGCTGCTGAGGTGCCGAAGACGCTGATCCCGGCTACGACGGACCAGTAGGGCAGCGTGCGGTAGCGATCCTGGCGGTATTGCCAGCGCAGCGCCAGGATGACGCCGATCAGCATGATCGGAACGGCGATGGCGGGTCCGAGCTGCTGGTTCATCGCGTCGGAAATGGCCTCGCCCATGGCGGTCATCGCGATCTTCGACGCCCAGAACCACGGTGTGATCTCAGGAACCTTGGTGTGGGCCTCGGCCTCCGGCCGCCTGGACCGGGGGAGCGCATCCCCCGGAACTGGAGCCGTGTCCGGCGCTGCTTGTCCAACGACGCTTTCCCGCATACCTCCCTGAACGTAGCCGGATCACTTTTCGGGTTCGTAAACCGCTTCTATGGAGATTCATATGAAGCGCCCGACCCCTCACGCGCACCTCCGCACCGCGCTGGCGTTGGGGCGATCGCCAGAAATAGCGCCGCAATCGTCCCACCGCCCCCGGCTCGAGAGAGCGTGGGCTCTGAAGGTCGCTCTCGCTCAGCCGGAGGAGCGCCGCCCTCAGGCGGCGACGACCATCGTCTTGATCGTGGCGGTCACGTCGTCGGTGACCTCGACCACGACCATGTAGGTGCCGACGTTTCGGATCGGATCGTCCAGGTGGATCTTGCGGCGGTCGACGCGGATACCCCGGGCGTCACGGATCGCGTCGGCGATGTCCTGGGTGGTGACGGAGCCGAACAGGCGTCCATCGTCCCCGGCCTGCTGGGGGATGGTCAAGACGGTGCGGCCAAGCAGCGCAGCGTTGTCGCGCGCCCGGTCGACGGCTTCCTGCTGGGCACGCTCGGCCGCTTGACGCTGCTGCGCGGCGGCCTCGATCGAGCCCTTGGTGGCCGTCTGGGCCAGCTTCCGGGGCAGCAGGTAGTTGCGCAGGTAGCCGGCGGAAACGTCGACGACCGCGCCGCGCTCGCCCAGCGACTCCACGTCCTCGAGCAGGATGGCCCGCGGCATCGTCCGACCTGGGCTACCGGTCGCGATCGGGGCGACCGCCCCGCTCGCGATGGTCACTGCCGCCTTCGGCGACGTAGGGCAGCAGAGCCAGCTCACGGGCGCGCTTCACCGCGCGTGCAACCTGGCTCTGATGCCGCCGGCAGGCGCCGGTGATCCGGCGGGAGCGGATCTTGCCGCGATCGGAGATGAAGCGCCGCAGCGACGAGATGTCCTTGTAGTCGACCTGCTCGACCTTGTCGCGGCAGTACGGGCACGGCTTGCGCCGGCCCGAAGTCGGGCCGCCCTTCCTGTCGCGCCGGCGAACCGGCCGTCTACGTTGCTTCGCCACGGAAAATCTCCTGATCGTCTACGTCTAAAACGGAATGTCGTCGTCAGCGGCGCCAGTACCTGCCGGGGCAGAGACGAAGTCGCCGGTGTCGATCGGGATGTCACTCTCCGCGGCGCGCACGCTGCTGGAGAAGCCGTTCCCGTTCCCGTTTGCGCCATCGTCGCGCCCGCCGAGGAACTGCACGGTCTCAGCGATGATATCGACCGCTTGGCGCTTCTGTCCGTCGGTCTCCCACTCGCGCCAGCGCAGCCGGCCGTCGACGGCCACGCCGCGCCCCTTCGCGAGGTACTTGCTGCAGTTCTCGCCCTGCTGGCCCCAGACGCTCACATCGAAGTAGTTGGGCGCGTCCTCCCACTGGCCCTCGGAGTTGCGGCGACGCCCGTTGCAGGCGATCCGCAGGCTGCACACGCTGGTGCCACTGCCCGAGACCGCCCGCAGCTCAGGGTCTTTGGTCAAGTTTCCGGTGATGATCACCCGGTTGATGTTGCCTGCCATGTGCATGGCTCCTTTCGGAAATCTGATCTCGCCTGCGGCCGAGTCTAGGCCCGGCGCAGGCGGCAACCAGGCTGCTGGCCGGAAAATGGACGGTTTCGTTTCAAAGGCGAGCGAGACCGGTGCCTGGGCGTGCCAGTCCGGCAACATTCTGGCCTCGCGACAGCGGCCGGAAGCGGGTCCTAGCGTCGCACCTAGCCGTCGATGTCCACGTCGATGGGAGTGCCCGCGCCCCCGCCGCTCGTGGCAGCGCCGGCCAGGACGGGCGGTGCCGAGCTCGGGGCCTCTGGCGTGCCCGGCACGACCTTGATGATCCGGAAGCGCAGGACCTCGTCGGCGATGCGAAGGCTGTGAGACAGCGACTCGAGCAGCGCCGGGGGCCCGAAGAACTGAAGCAGGTGGTACTCGGCCTCGCCCTGGTGGTCGATGGGGAATGTCGTCGGCCGCCGGCCCCAGTTGTCCTGCCGGGCGATCGAGCCGCCGCCCGCGGCGATCGCCGCCTCGACGTCGGAGAGCACCTTCGCGCGCGCTTCGTCATCGCCCTCCATTGACAGGAGCAGCACGAGGTCATAGAGGATCGGAGCGCTGGCCATAACAAAACGGCCCGAGCCGAGCGGGCCGAGGGGCGAATATAGCAGCGGGTATCGCCCCGCCCCCCGCTTGCCCGCCCCGCCCCGCGCTTGCCCGCCCCGCCCCGCGCTTGCCCGCCCCGCCCCGCGCTTGCCCGCCCCGCCCCGCGCTTGCCCGCCCCGCGACCGCCGGCCGGCGCGCCGCGACCGCCCGCCCGCCACCAGCCCCGCGCTGGACCCGGGCCGACCTGCTTAATCGAGCAAACCTCGCACGGATTTCGACGATTGCTCAAAAACGCGCTCTCAGCGTGCAGATCCGAGCGATCCTCGCCAGTGGCCTTCGATTTGCTCGTTTCGACAGGTCGGGCCGCTCAGACGCCCCCGGCCGCCATCCCTACCGCTCAGGCGTCCCGGCCGGCACCCCTACCGCTCAGACGTTCCCGCCGGCACCCCCGACGGCTCAGACGTCTCGGCCGTCACCCAACCCTCCCCAGCCCAATCCGAGCCGGCGAACGACAAACCTACTCCGTCATCTCGAATGCGCTCTCGTCCTTGCGGCCGATGTCGCGGAGCTGCTCGTCGATCCAATCTCCCGGATTGCGCGCCGTGATGATCGAGATCAGCCCCTCGTGGCGGCGGCGGCGCTCCTCCGGCGACATCGTGAGGGCGGCATGGATGGAGTCGGCGAGGGCCTGGATGTCGAACGGGTTCACCGACAGGGCGTATTCGCCGAGCTCTTCGTGCGCGCCCGTGTTCTCCGACAGGATCGAGACCCCGTTGCGCTCGTTGACGGTCGGTCCCTCCTTGGCCACGAGATTCATGCCGTCGAACATTGCGTTGACCACGAGCACGTCGTAGTGCTTGTAGGCGGCCACCGCCTCCTCGAGGTCGTCGCGCAGCTTGAGCTGGATCGGCATCCAGTCGGGTGAGCCGTGGGGGGGGGTGTCCAACGCCACCACCGCCTCGATCCGCTCCAGGTACTCGGCGTACTCGGCGACGTCGGTTCGTGAGGGCATCAACTGAGCGATGAAGGTGACGCGCTCGCGGAACTCGGGGTGCTGCTCGAGGAAGGTGTCGAAGGCCGAGAAGCCACGGAGGATGTTCTTGCTCAGGTCGGCCCGGTCGACGCGCAGGATCAGGTGATCGCGGCGGCGGCGCAGGAGCTCCGCCTCGAACTCGTGGGTCCGGGGGCGCCCGGCGGTCGTCCGTACCGCGTTCACGTCGATCGGCAAGGGGTAGTTGCGCACCCAGACTTCACGATCGTCGAGGCGAACCAAGCCGCCGGCGTGGTCCACCTCGAGCCCGAACAGATCCTCGCAGCACTGCAGGAAATTGCGCCGGTAGGACCGGGTGTGAAAGCCGATGATGTCGTTCGAGAGGATTCCGCGATAGAGCTCCTCCCGCATCATCGAGGGGAGCACCCGCCAGGAGTCCGACTGGCTCCACGGTATGTGGACGAAGTGGCTCAGGAAGACGTCGGGGCGGGCTTGGCGCACGAGTGCAGGCAGGGTGTAGAGGTGGTAGTCGTGCACCATCACGACGGGGTGCTCGACGCCCTCGATCTCCTCCAGAACGGCCCGGGCGAGATCCTCGTTGACGACGTTGTAGCCGAACTCGAAGGCCTCAGTTTCATTGCGCCGGATGTCCGGCGCGTTACTCAAATCCCACAGGTAGTGCTGGATGAACCACAGCATCGGATTGGCTGTGATGTTGTAGAAGCGGTCGTAGGCCTCATCGTCGGAGGCGACCAGCTTGACCCGGTAATCGCCGCCCTCGGGGGACCGCACCGGGAACGGGCGGCCGTCGTGCCGATCGGACATCTCCACGTCCTCCGGCGTCATCGCTGAGGCGATCCAGGTCACGTCGCGGTGGCTGGCCAGACCGATCAACGCGGTGACCAGGCCGCCGGTGCCACGCTTGACTTCGCCGCCGGCCTGGAAAGTGACAGGGCCCCGGTTCGAGACCAGAATCAGGGGCGAGCCTGCCATCAGGCGAAGGTCCTTCTATGCCCTTGTCCAGCTCTCACAGAACTTTCCTACCCAGGCCCCGGAGCCCGTAGCCGTTCAGGTTTATCAGCGCTATGTTCGCCCCGCGCTGCCCCGAAGAGGATCGTACCCGCAAGGGCTGCTCTGCGGCAAAGGGCAGGCGAACGGCATCCCATCACGCCCCGCGCAGCGCCCGCAGCCGTGCCATTCCTGCGTCCACGGCCGCCACAAGTGTGGCGTGGAGCTCCGGGTTGGCGGCCGAGATCGAGGACATCTGGAACTCGTGGCCGGCTCCGAGCAGCCGGCGCTCGTCGAGGGGCCGGCCCCAACCGTCGCTGACCACGCCCCCGGCTTCACGCAAGCACAGCCATGGCGCTGCCAGGTCGTAGGGTGAGTTGTTCAGCACCTCGCCGCGGCCGACCCGTTCGAATTCGGCCCGCATCCCTGGCACGTCGTCGATCAGGCGTGAGCCCACCTCGATCACGGCATCGAGCTGGCCGGTGACGATCCGTGTCATCACAAAGGCCTGCGAACCCAGCTCGAACGTGCCGCCTCCGACGGAGCTGCCGTCGATCAGCTCGGCCAGTACCTCGGCCGTCTCCCTGACCGGCCGGCCGCGGAAGCCGTAGCCCCAGAACATCCGGGAGACATCTCGGTTGTTGCTCAACTGGACCGCGCGAGTGCAGCGCACACCGCCGCCTCGGACCGCGAAGAACCAGTCACCGGTCTTGATCTCGACGACACACCCGGCGCGCACGTCGGCCATGGTCGGCTCGCCGTCGCCCAGGGGAGCGAGCGCCACCGCCACGCACGCCGACTCGAGTCCGGCCATCGCCGGCCGTGTGCCATCGATCGGGTCGACGACCAGGACCCACTCCGCATCCGCTCCCCCCACGAGTCCACGATCCTCGGAGTAGTAGGCGACGCGGGGGGCGCGGGAAGCGACGAACTCCTCCAGGAAGCGCTCGGCCACCTCGTCGACGGCGAAGGTCACGTCGCCGCCGGCCCCCTCGCCGGAGTGCTCGCGACCGGCGTGGGAGCCCAGCTCCGGAAGGACGACGTCGCGCAGGGCGCGGCCCAGGTCCAACACCAGTTCGTCGACAGCCATCCCCTGAGATGATGCCTGCATGACACGCCCGAATATCTTCCGCACAGAGACCAAGCCCGACGAGGACGACGTGGCCGGTTACCGAGCCAGTCAGGCTCCCGTCGGGGAAGCCGCCGGCGGGAAGGAGCTTTCCGTACGGCTGTTCGAGGTTCCGCCTGGCGAGAGCCTCTGCCCCTACCACTACGAATACGTGGAGGAGTGGCTGGTCGTGCTTGACGGTGAGGTCGAGGTCCGCGTCCCGAGTGGTAGCGAGCCCCTCAGTTCCGGGGATGTCATGTGCTTCCCACCAGGGCCCGATGGGGCGCACAAGGTCTCGACACCAGCGAGCGCGGACCGGCCCGCTCGCCTGATGATGTTCTCCAGCGCGGCTGTGCCGTCGGTGGCCGTCTACCCGGACAGCGACAAGATCGGCGTGTGGACGTCGAATCCGGACGACAAGTTCATGCTCCGGCGGGTCGACGGCAACGTCGAATACTTCGACGGCGAGGTCTGACCCCCCACAGCCGCCGACCCCCACAGCCGCCGACCCCCACAGCCGCTGAGCCCCACAGCCGCTGAGCCCCCGAAGAGCCGAGCCCCGGCTAAGCCGGGATCTCTAGGGTGAACACGGTGCGCCCGGGCCAGGTGTCGACGCTCAGCTTCCCGTCCATCCGCTCGGCCAGTTCGCTCGCGATGGCCAGCCCCAATCCCGAGCCCTGCGCATCGTCGGCGGTATAGAACGGCTCGAAGATCCGGGGCAGCGCAGTCGACTCGATCCCCTCCCCATCGTCGGTTACGGCCAGCCGCACGCTCCCGTTGTCCCGACCCGCGGTGACCACGATCCGCGTTCCGGGCGGGGTGTGGGTCACGGCGTTGTCGATCAGGATGCGGACGATCTGCGCGATCCGCACCGGGTCGCAGACCGCCTCGGTGCGCGGCGAGAGCCGGAGCTCCAGATGCGAGTCGTGCTGGGCCAGCGACACCTCGAACTCGGCCGACACCGACCGGGTCAGCTCACCAAGATCGACCGACTCGGGTCGCAGCTCGAGCGAGCCCGACTCCAGGCGGCTCAGGTCCAGCAGGTCGACCGACAGCTTGCGCAGCCGCTCCACCTGCTCCGAGACGTGCCCGAGGAATCGCCGCCGGGTTGCGGCGTCCAGGTCCTCGTCCTCGAGGAGCTCCACGAACCCCCCGAGGGAGAAGACCGGAGTGCGCAGCTCGTGCGAGGCGGTGGCGATGAACTGCTTGCGGGCTCGCTCGAGCTGCCCCAGCTGCTTCTGCATGTCGTTGAAGGCCACCGCCAGCTGACCCAGCTCATCACGCGAGTCGACCGGGATCGGCAGCTCGAATTCCCCGGCCGCGACGCGCTCGGCGGCCCGTTCCAGGCGCTTGACCCGCAACGCCAGCCAGCGCGCTATCAGGAAGCTTCCGATCAGCTCCAGCAGCAGCGCGATCGCGCCCGCGACCAGGATCTCGTGCCGCACCGTGGTGACGCTATTCACCAGGTCGGAGACGCCGGCCGAGTAGACGATCACTCGCGCGAGCGCGCCGTAGTAGATGACCGGTACCGCCGCCTCCGCGACCGTCCCGCCTCGGGTGGACTCGGTGGCAGTGGCCGGCCGGTGCGTGCGGATCGCCTTCCACGCCGCGGCATAGCCGAGCGTTCGCGTCGCGCCCGGGCTGCTCGAGTCGGCGATCGGGAACAGCTGTGGGCCGCCCGGGTTGACCGCCTCGGAGACGGCCAGGAGGGTGACCCGGGCCCCCGACTTGAGGCTGGCGCTGTTCACACGGGCCTGCACCCCGCGCTGGTCGACGGCCGCCCCCACCGTGGCGATGATCGGCCGGGAGTCTCGCTGCCCGCTCGTGGCCAGCTCGCTCAGGCGCTCATCGATCAGACGCGAGCGCAGTCCCGGCGCCACATAGAGGTAGAGCGATCCTATGGCCAGCAGGGTGATCCCGAAGAAGAACAGCGCCAGCCGGTTGCGCAGCGAGACGAACATCGGCCGTAGCGCCGGCAGCAGGCTCGTCATCCTTGCGCTCCGCCAAATGTCAACATCGCTGGACTCAGGTCATGGCTGGTGCTGGACCAGTGAACGCTGCATCAGGGTTCGGTGTCGCGGAACCGGTAGCCGACGCCGCGCACGGTGAACAGATACTCGGGGTCCTTGGAATCCCGCTCGATCTTCTCGCGCAGGTGCCGAATGTGGACGTCGATCGTGCGCTGGTCGCGGTAGGCGGAGTCTCCCCAGACTCGGGCCAGGAGCATGTCGCGCGTATACACGCGGCCGGGCGAGCGGGCCAGCGTCGAGAGGATCTCGAACTCGACGAAGGTCAGCGGTGCGTCCTGCGCGCGTACTCGCACCGTCCGCTTCAGGAAGTCGATGCGAAGGTCGCCCACGTTGAGGGGCGGCTCCTCGCCCCCCATCGAAACGGAGCGGCTCATCTCGGCCCGTCGCAACGCTGCCTTGATCCGGCTCGAGAACTCGCGTAGCGAGAAGGGCTTGGTGATGTAGTCGTCGGCGCCGAGCTCGAGTCCCACCACCTTGTCGATCTCCTCCGATTTGGCCGTGAGCATGATGATCGGCACTGAGCTGCGGCTGCGCAGGCGCCGGCACACCTCCAGGCCGTCGATGCGCGGCAGCATCACGTCGAGGATCACGAGGTCGAACGGCTGCTCGTCGAAGCGCTCCAGGGCCTGGCGCCCGTCCGTGGCCTGCACGACCTCGTAGCCGTCCTTGCGCAGCGGATAGGACAGCAGAGTCTGAATCGATTGCTCGTCATCGACGAGCAGGATCCGGGCAGATCGCTCGGCGACTGTCATGACGTCCGGATAAAGGGTAATGGCCGCGCACCCTGAGCCCGAGTCCACGCAGGCGGTTAACCTCCCTCAGGCGATGGTGGATCCGCGCATCTACCGAGCGGGCCTGGTGCTCGTGGTGATCGCCGTGATCGTGTTCGGTTTCTCGCTGGAGAACCCGCCGGGCGCGGCCACCACGACGATGAATCCCCCGCCCGCCAACGGGCTGAGCGCCTCCGCGAGGCTGAACACCCTGGCTGGGCTGTTCCCCAACCGCCCGCCCGGGTCAAACGCCGACAACCAACTCGCCGGTTACGTGGCCACGCAATTCGGGGCCGATCGCGGTGGCTTCACCGTCTCCAAGCGGTTCTTCTGGGCCCAGACCGCCGACGGTACAAAGCGCCTCGAGACGGTCACCGCCTCACGTTCGGGGCTCACCACCGGGACGATCGTCGTGGAGGCCGACCGCGACAACTCGACCGCTCCGGGCCAAGTCAGCCTGTCGGGCACGGCAGTGCTCCTGAAACTTGCCCACGACCTCTCGGGTGAGA
>Ga0335074_10001187_pt1 | contig 35543 bp, 30 predicted proteins | sample Lox_Sample_23_FD_206715 | JGI IMG/M metagenome (GOLD analysis project Ga0335074, IMG submission 206715) | Soil microbial communities from Loxahatchee National Wildlife Refuge, Florida, United States - Lox_Sample_2.3 | ecosystem: Environmental > Terrestrial > Soil > Wetlands | place: USA... | reverse complement strand
GCGAAAAGCCACGCATCAAATGCAGCGACTGCCCCAACCGCTCGCTGATCCCGCTGTCCGATGCGGTGATCTACGGCCATTTGGCCGGGGAGCACATTGTCGGTGTGTATCCCTTGCTGGAGGATGACAGCTGCTACTTCCTCGCCGTCGATTTCGACGAGGCGGAATGGCGGGACGATGCGCGAGCGTTTATGCAGTCCTGCGGAACCCTAGGCGTACCTGCGGCGTTGGAGATCTCGCGGTCCGGGCAGGGCGCTCACGCTTGGGTGTTCTTCGCCGACCGTATTTCGGCTCGTGACGCGCGGCGCTTGGGCACGGCCATCATCAGCCACACATGCGCTTGTACGCGGCAGCTTCAACTCCAGTCCTACGACCGCTTGTTTCCCAACCAGGACACGATGCCCAAAGGTGGGTTCGGCAACCTGATTGCACTGCCATTGCAGAAGGGGCCGCGCGAGAAGGGATGCAGTGTGTTCGTCGACGCCGAGCTGCGGCCGTACCCGGATCAGTGGGCTTACTTGGCGACTATCCGGCCGATGCACGCTCACGACATCGAGCCAACCATTTTGCGGGCCACCGGTGGCGCGCATCCGCTCGACGTTACCTTTCTGGACGAGGAGGACTTGGCGACGCCCTGGAAGCGGCAAAGTGGGTCGAGCACGAAGCTGGCCGGGTCGATGCCGAAATCCCTTGATCTGACGCTTGCCAACTTGATCTACTTCGAGAAGGCGCAACTGCCGCAGACACTCGCCAACCGACTCATCCGGTTGGCGGCCTTCCAGAATCCAGAGTTCTACAAGGCGCAGGCCATGCGCATATCAGTGTGGGACAAGCCGCGGGTCATCGGTTGCGCCGAAAACTTCCTGCGCCACATCGGGCTGCCCCGCGGCTGCCTCGAGGCGGCGCTGTCCTTACTGCGCGACAACGGCATCGCGTACGAGTTGCGAGACGAGCGCTTCGGTGGTCAGCCCTTGGACATGAACTTCATCGGAAGCTTGCGCACGGACCAGGAAGTTGCAGTCTCAGCGATGCTGCATCACGACGATGGCGTCTTGTGTGCGCCGACGGCCTTCGGCAAGACCGTCATGGCGGCCGCGATGATTGCTCGTCGTCGTGTGAATACTCTGGTGCTGGTACACCGCACCGAATTGTCAAAGCAGTGGCAGGAGCGATTGCAGACCTTTCTTGGCCTCGATAAGAAGGTTGTCGGCACCATAGGCGGTGGCAAAGCGAGACCCACCGGAAACATCGACATCGCGGTGATGCAGTCGCTGTCCCGTCAAGGGGAAGTGAACGCACTGGTCGAGAATTATGGGCAAGTAATCGTTGATGAATGCCACCACGTCGGCGCCGTCTCCTTCGATGCCATTCTGAGGCGGACAAAGGCGAAGTACGTGGTTGGCCTGACAGCAACGCCGATCCGACGCGATGGACAGCAGCCGATCATCTTCATGCGGTGTGGCCCGATCCGACACACGGCGGCCAGACATGCCGGCGCTCCGCACGACCTGGAGGTGGTGGCGCGCTCGCGCTTCGCTGCAATCGACTTACCGCCGCAGGCCGGCATTCAGGACGTGTTTCGTCACCTCGCGACTGACGACGAGCGGACCAGAGCTATCGCTGCGGAGGTCAAGGATGCATTTGCGCGAGGTCGCAAAGTGCTGGTGCTGACCGAGCGCACAGAGCATCTTGACGCGATCAGGATCGCATTGCACGACCAGATTCCGCCCCCGCTCATGCTGCACGGCCGGATGTCCCGAAGGCAGCGCGGAGCGCTGATCGCCGAGCTGGAGGCATTGCCGGCAGATGCGCCACGTATTCTGTTGGCAACGGGAAAACTGGTGGGTGAAGGCTTTGACCATCCAGCACTGGATACGCTGGTGTTGGCAATGCCCGTCTCGTGGAAAGGCACGTTGCAGCAATACGCGGGGCGCCTCCACCGGGAGCACGCGGGCAAGGCAGGCGTGCGAATCATCGATTTCGTTGACACCGGTCACCCGGCTTTGCTCCGGATGTGGGAGAGGCGGCAGCGTGGGTATCGGGCGATGGGATATCGCGTGGGTTCGGCGGACTCGTCCAATACAACACGACAGCACTGAGCGTTGTAGGAGTGAACCCCTCGGAGCTGACACCCCAGAGGTACCCCGGAGGAAAATCAGGTGGCACCCCGAGCAAAATTGCAGAAAATTTCTTCAAGGATTTCAATGGTCGGGGTGACAGGATTTGAACCTGCGACTCCTACGTCCCGAAGGCTATACCGGCCCATCCATGCTCGTCCATGCGAATCCATGGAAGATCTAAAAAACCTATAAAAATAGGTATTTATCGTCCAGAGTAGTTCACACGATTCCATTGACAGCCGCGCCAAATTGGACCCTAATTGGCCCCTACGGCAGTTGAAACTGGACCCTAAATGACCCGGCTAACTGAAACGGCGCTTCGTGGCGCACTGCGAAAGCCAAGGGATAAGCAGATCGATATCCCCGATGGCGCTGTGCCTGGTCTTTTCGTGCGGCTCGGAAATGGTGAGACGGCGACCTGGTCGCTGCGGATTCGGGTTTCCGGCGAGGCTGGCGTTTCCCAGCGTGGCTTAAAGCTGAAGGGCCGAAAGTACCGGCTCACGCTGGGAACTTATCCGGAGGTGAGCATCGAGAGGGCGCGGGCGCGTGCGAACGACTACCGCGCTCAAGCCAAGGAGGGGAGCAGTCCCGTCGAGGCACTGGAGCGAGCATCCACCGCGCGCGGATTGACGATAGAAGCGTTGTCCAAGAAGTTTCTGGACGAGTACGTCCGGTCGAGGAAGCTCCGGTCGGAACGAAAATACGAGCAGGCCATTGTCACCCACATCGCGCCGAATATCGGAGACGTTCTGGTCGACGTTCTTACTCGCGAGCACGTCCGCAACCTGATGCGCAAGGTGCGGGTCCGGATACCTCGTCGCGAGTCCGGTCCGGGTAGGCCCCGCGGTGGCGACGAGGCCGCGCGCACGGTTCTCGCCGTGCTTCGTCAAATGCTGTCGTGGGCGATTCGCGAGGAAATCGCAAAGCGATCCGACAACCCCGCGAGCGACATGGAGAGAAATCTACCCAAGAAGCGAAAGAAAGATCGCGTTTTGTCCGTCGAGGAGGCGCGGCTGGTCTGGAAGGCGGCAGGGGCGGCCGGCTACGCTTTTGGTACCCACGTCCAGCTGATGCTCCTCACGGGTTGCCGTGCCGGAGAGTGGGCGCGGGCAATCTGGCAGTGGGTGGACTTGAAACAGGGTCTACTGGTCATTCCCGCCGAGTCATACAAGTCCGATCATGTTCACGTCGTTCCGCTGATCGCCGAGGCGGTGCAGATCCTGGAGGAAATTCCCAAAGGGGGCGAGGGGGATTACGTCCTTTCTACCACTGACGGCACCGTACCGATCCGTGGCATTGGCAAGTTCTATAAGACTCGCCTGCCGAGGGAGATCATCGCGATCAACGGGGCGAGCCTCTCCGCCCCGTTTACCTCACATGACCTTCGGAGAACCGTGGCGACGCGGTTGGGCGAGTCATTGGGTGTCGGTGGCGAGCAACTCATCAAGCGGGTTCTAGGCCATTCGGACGGCAGCGTAACCGCAATTTACAATCGCTACGGGTACGTGAAGGAGATGCGCGCCTGCCTGGAAAAATGGGCAGGCGAATTGACCAAGTAGGCATGGCCAGCGATATGGTAGAGACTGACCGTTCATCGGGCGGCACGACTTCGGATTTCTGATCCGATGCTTCGAGAGCGGATTCTACTAGCACCGTGTAACGGCCGACTTAGCGTGAAAACCTCTGCAATAGTTATCCAGATACTATGTTCGATAATCACGGGGCAAGTCGGCGCCGGTATTAGAGTCAATAGGTTGCCATCTCCAGAATCGCTTTCGGTAGAAAAACGGCAGAGGTGCGAAATTCGAATATGAAGTTCTCTCTCGTAAATGGGCAACGCGAAGAAGCACAGCCCAATCTATCCGGCATGTGTCCAGTTTGCGATCAAGCGATGGTTGCAAAGTGCGGTGAGGTTAAGATTTGGCACTGGGCCCACAAAGGACGTCGCGCCTGTGACCCTTGGTGGGAAAACGAAACCGAATGGCACCGTACGTGGAAGGGACATTTTCCCGAAAGCTGGCAGGAGGTTGTCCACCAAGCCGATAGTGGAGAGATACACATAGCGGACGTAAAGACAGATCAGGGGTGGGTGATTGAGTTCCAGTATTCGTACATCAGACCCGCAGAGCGTCGGTCTCGCGATGCCTTTTATCCCAAGTTGGTTTGGGTGGTGAACGGCGGGAGACGAAAGAGAGATTCTGAGCAATTTCGCAACGCGTTGATTCGAGGCACACCCGTCGGGTCAAATGCTCGGATACGGATATCCTTCACGGATGAATGCGCGATCCTAAGAGAATGGGCGGGTAGCAATGCGCCGGTGTTTATCGATTTCGGAGTTGGGCCAACGATTTGGTGGATTCTTAGTGGGACACCCGGTGGCTCAGCGGATGTCGCGCCGTTCTCGCGTAACGACTTCATCGAGATACATCGCGGCGGTGCGACTCAAAAAGCGCGAGAGTTCGAAGAGTTCGTCAACGACCTTCGCAGTCCAGCTTCAAAGGCCGAACCTCGTCCTTTGACTCGGGCGTTGAATCGAACTGACCCGCCACCAGTGCCAGTCGTTCCGCGATATCATATGTATACGAAAAGGCGTCGCAGACGTTTGTAGTGGGATACCAGCCCGGAAGGTCGGACTGGAGTTCGCCCCCGAGCCGTCGTTGGTTAGTGATCGCTCGGAGGAGCCCATACAATTCCGATAATCAAAGGTCGCCCGTGAGCGGAGGGAAGAATCTGTGCAATTTACACCCCAAGCGCTGCCAATACTGCAGCGACGCATCGTCCAACTAACGCTCCTCACGTCGCTCGTATTCGGGGCGGCGTCAACCGTATTCAGTACGCCGCTCACCGCCGAGACGCAGCAGGACTTACCCACAACTATCGCCAATCTTAGCGGCTACGACAGTGAGACGCGCCAATCAATGGAGCTTGCGTGCATATCGCAAAAGACGAAGGGACCGGCAGCTTACGCGGCGTGCCTGAATCAGCAGATTGCTTCGATGCAAGGGTCGCCCGGCATCCCCAGCCTGAGCGGCTACGACAACGAGACGCGCCAATCAATGGAGCTTGCGTGCATATCGCAAAAGACGAAGGGACCGGCAGCTTACGCGGCGTGCCTGAATCAGCAGATCGCTTCGATGCAAGGGTCGCCCGGCATCCCCAGCCTGAGCGGCTACGACAACGAGACGCGCCAATCAATGGAGCTCGCGTGCATCTCAAAAAAGACGAATGGACCGGTAGCTTACGCGACGTGCCTGAATCAGCAGATTGCGTCGCTGCATGGCTCGCCCGGTATCCCAAATCTGAGCGGCCACGAAAACGATACGCCACAAACGGAACAGCCTACTTCAGGAACAGTCGGGACGAATTCGGACACGTCGAGAGGTGGAGGGACTGCTGTACATTCCGTCAATGCAATGAGCAGATTCACCACCGAGAAAATTATGAAAGTTCATCAGGGAATCGGTTCCAATAAGATTTTAGAGATGTTCGGTGCACCGAAAAACGTTAGCCAATCAGTATGTGGAGCATCCGTTGGCAAACCATGGACCTGTACCACTTGGGAGTACGGGGAAGCTCCTTTCGAGTGGGCAGTTTTCACATTTACTGGGGGCAGCGGCTCTTTAGTTCTGAACAACTTTGATGTTCATAGAAAATGAGCAAAACCTCGTTCGCCTAAATTCGGCCAACGCTCGCTCCCTCAGCCCAGATACTATGCTCGATAATCTCCGGGTAAGGCGGAAAGGCATTTAGAAACAGCGGAGAAATCGAAACTCGGGATCCAAATAATCGAAGACTTCAACTTCTATGATCCGATCTAAAGACCCGGGAATTTAGTCAAGGTCGAACCGCGTAATGAATTCGTCGTATTCAATTGTAATCAAATACTCCGGCTCGTCGTCTAGCCCCGCATTCCCTTCCGGTTCGTCGGGCGGCTCATCGGGCGGATCGTCGTCGCGATCTTCAGTTTCTCCCACATCGTCGTCGTGTTCCCTCCCTTCTCCTGTACGGGTGATCCTCCCTGTGCAGTAGCGGGGCTAGGAGACCTTGCAAGCATCTCTGGCGTAAGGTCGATTCCCCCGATCGCATTGTTCCAAAGTGCTTGAACACTGTATATCGGCCCCCACGGAAATCCCCACCACCCAAAGACCATTGTAAGAATGGAAAACCCGACGCGCGGAGCAAGCGCCGTGTGACCAGGCCGTATCAAATAGACGTCCGATGATCGTTTGAAGGTCATGAAGATCACCGACACGCAGTATTGGAATACTACAAATTTCGCGCCCCGTTCGACAGCCGAGTGTATTTGCTCGATTGTAAGGTTTTCGGTTCCGATAATGTTCATGTCGCCTCCCGGGTGCGCCGCACCGGCGCGCTCTCGATATCTCCGATCGACTATACGCAGCCGCGTCATCCAGCGCGTCTCAAGTATTTTCGGGTCTTCGCATCATAGGCTGCCACTCCGGTCACGGTAGAAACCGAGAACAAGTGCACGGATTGCTGTAGTGATATGGGTAACTAACGGAAATAAGTCTAGAATTATCAAGTCTCTACGGATAGATTGGCTCTAACTGCGCGTCGAAAGGGCTACAGATGGGAATTCTTCAGCCGAGAGCAATGCTTCGAGAAACCTATGAGGTAGAGCGGTTCCTTGGCGAAGGGGCGTTTGCCGAGGTGTATCGAGTAAAGCACCGCTTCCTGGGCCGCCAAGCGCTCAAGGTCATGAAGCGCACAGGTATGAGCATGGCAGATATCCAGGAGATGCTCGGTGAAGCTATCCTTCTCTCGCGGATCGGTCATCCAAATATTGTGCGAGTATTTGATGCTAACGTTTTCGACACCGAGACTGGTCCGTGTGGTTACTTCACGATGGAGTATGTGGCTGGCGGAAGCCTGCAGAAGTTTTGGCAGTCCTTTGGTGCCAACCTCATTCCGGTCGCGACGGTCCTCGACCTCATCAAGCAGGTCTGCCGCGGCCTCGCGCTTGCCCACAATGAGAGTCCACCGATCGTCCACCGGGACATCAAACCGCAGAACATCCTCGTCGGTTATGAAGCCGAGGGGTTACGTGCCCGCGTCAGCGATTTTGGTCTCGCGAAGGCCGTGAACCCCCTGACGCTACTCGCGACCACTGCAGGAACCGTTGCGTTCAAGCCGCCGGAGGCGTTCGCAGAAAAACAAGGCGATTCGTGCGCGAGCGATGTGTGGGCTATCGGCGCAACGCTCTATATGCTTTTGACTGACAAGCTCCCATTCGACCGCGCGGCTGTCTCAGACAACGCACCCCCTCGAACCACCGCATTACTCGTGCCACCATCGAGAATAAATCCTAACGTTACTACGAGTCTCGACCGTGTGCTCGAGCGGGCGCTGAGGGCCGACTCACGGGAGCGATACCAGAATGCTGGGGAGCTTCTTCAGGCGATTGAGGCTGCGGAGACCGCTAAATTACCGGCGGCCACCGCGAGGTCGACAGCCGACGGGGGATCGAAGGCGGCCCTCGGCGACTATTCAGCAACCGACGAGGAAGAGGCAAAGCGACTCGCCGCAAAGGCACTCGATTGCCGGCGGACCGGCCGGCTCACGGAGGCCGCGGACATCATGGAGGAGTGCTTCAACAAGTCATCTGCGCTTCGTGACAAGTACACGGAAGCAGTCAAGTTATGGCGCCGCGGAATCGCAATGTAGTCCGTGCCATGGAATCTAACGCCGCCTCTGCCCCGCGAAGCGACACCACCGGAACACCGGAGTGTGATCTGCTCCTTAGGATTGCGGACCCGGACATATACCGGAAGAACCCGTTCCGCGTTCTCGGGCTTCCGGTTGATACCTCGCTCCGTGCCGCGGCAAAGGAGGTAAGCCGCCGCAAGATGTTAGCCGAGCTCGGTCAAGCGGAATCTGGTGTAGGTCGGCTCGAGATACGTCCCGCCCCTACTGTCGATGACCTTCGTGCGGCCGAGGAAGTCCTACACGATCCGGCCCAGCGCCTGGTGCATGAGCTTTTCTGGTTCTGGCCGCTCGATGCGCTCTCGGACCAACCCGACCCCGCCATGGACGCGATCAAAAGCGGCAATCTGAAGGCGGCAGCAACAATCTGGGATGTCGCCCGGAAGGATCCTGGAACCCCAGCATCTCGGCTGGCAGTCGCGAAGCACAATATTGCGGTGCGCTGGCACTTCTATGTGCTGGATCTCGAGGCGACCACCAGTGGAAAGTGCTGGGACGACCCGCAAGCCGACAACATTCGGAAAACCTGGGTCGTGGCTCAAACGTATTGGAATGACAGCGTTCACAGCGATGCGATCTGGAACGCACTTTGCGCCCGCGTAATTTCGCTTAACGACGATCGCGCCTCGCTCGAATTTGTTCAGTCGATGCGCAAGACAATCGGCCGTGCACTTCTAAAAATCAATGCGACATTGGCACTTCGCTACGTCGACCTCGAAGCCGGCACAGCCGCACTCGCGCATCTCACGCTACTGCTCGATTCCCCGATTCACGCCAACAATTCTTCGGCAGTGGACGAGTTCCTCGTCGTGCCCCTCAAAGAGAGCGTCCGCCAGCGCATCCGGGATGCCGAGGCCGCGCGAAGTGATCCATCCCAGGCGAACGGCGCCGCCCACCGGCTCGTCGCGAAATTCTCAAGCTATCTGCCGATCCTCACGAAGCTCATGGCCGGCCGCGATGGCTACGATCTCTCAGGATTATTTGACGAGGTTGTAAGCGCATGCCTTTCCTGCGCCATCGCGTACTACAACGCGACGAACGACGGAGCGGCATCGTTGACAATCCTCGAAACGATTCTGCCGTTAGCTCGGTCAGAGGCGATTCGGGTCAAAGTCGAAGAAAATATTGCAATCGCAAAGAGCAATCTTCTTGCCGACCAGTTAGCGCCCCTGCATGAGCCCCTGACGGCCATTGAGGAAAGTAAAGAAGCCCCTTACAACCGACTTGCCGAGTTTGACCTGACGATTGAACCGTTGGTAGCGAAACTTGAGGCAGTCCTAACGGTGACCGGTCCAGCGCAGGATTTCATCTCCGATCGGATCGCGCGGCTCCTCAGGGATATATCTATCGAGGCGTGGAACTCTACGAAGGATAATCGCACAGCGTTCGATGCCCTCAGTCGTGCCGACAAATTCGCAAGATCCGCGGCTGCTAAGACGCAGCTTGCGACAGACCGAGCGACACTCGTGCGCGTGTATGCCGAACATCGGCGCGACCAGCAGGCAAAAAAGAACAAGAAATACGGTTGGTTCGCCGCGGCAGGGGTCGTTGTGGCGATTGTCATCGGTGTGAGCCTCAACAACAGTTCCCCTCAGCACGGGGCAGCGCAGCCTGCTCCTGCGGCCGGAATCCCGACGCCGGTTGCGACGCCGGTTCCGACACCGGACGCGACACGAACCTACAGGGTTCCTCACTATATGACCGAAGAGCTCAGTCGGGACCGTGCAGCAGTCGAGGCGGCGCAGGCTGCTGCCGATTCTCTTGACAAGCAGCTCACGGTTGCGCGTACGGAACTGGAAGCCAAGCAGGCGGCGGTACAGGCGGCCAAGACTGAGCTCGATGATTTGGGAGAGAAGATCGAACGAGTCCGACCCTATGTATCGAACGAAGATGATGCGGCGGTGAATCGTTTCAACAACGACGTCGCGAAGTACAACCGAATGGTGAAGCGAGTCCAACAGATGGTAGCGAGCTCGGATGCGCTCGTAGATCCGTACAATGCCCTGCTTGCTCGCACAAAGGCGAAATCTGATGAAGCGAACCGGCTCGTCGACGCCTACAACAGGAAGCTCGCCCAGGTTGGGCATTAGGATCGTCGCGGTGTCTCAGTAATCTATGGGAGCATGAATGAAAATTCGCGTGCCGCGCCACTTTGGCGCCAACCCGCCCGCGGTGCCAGCCGGCGAGCCGCCTCAAATGGACGCAACGGACGGACAGTCGTCGATCCAGGCCATACCCATCGACTTCGCGCAGTTTGTTTCATTCCTCGCGGACGTCGCGACGAACGCCTGGAAGGGCCAAATGCGGCTCAGGACGTTGCCAGGCGAAGACCTCCTCTCGGATCGGAAGCGCCTCGAAAGGAATTTCGAGGCGATCCTTTCAAGCTTGGAGAGCTTCGGCGTGCTAGTAAAGGATCACACTGGTGAGGCCTACGACTACGGTCAGGCACTGAAGGTGGTCGCCTCACAGCCGCAGAATGGAATCACTAGAGAGGTTGTGACGGAGACGATCCGTCCGACAGTCTACTGGCGAGAGAATATCATTCAGCGGGGTGAAGTTGTCATCGCCACCCCCGAAGAGGAAGGCTAGACATGGCGCGCGGAACGATAGACTTCGGCATTGATCTGGGCACGACCAATAGTGCAATAGCGGTTCTTCAGGGCGTCGGCACCGAGATCATCAAGAACAACCAGGATGCAGACATTACTCCATCAGTCGTCGGGATCGACAAGCGCGGAGCGACTCGCGTCGGCGGCGAGGCCCGCGACATGCTATTTACCGATCCCGATAATGCATTCGCGGAGTTCAAGCGCCAAATGGGCGCTAACCATGAATACCTGTTCAAACGGAGCGGTATTGCCAGGCGCCCTGAGGCCCTTTCCGCTGAGGTTTTGAAAGAACTGCGCGGCAACGTCCGTCAGCGGCTTGGCGAGGATGTCGACGCGGTTGTCGTTACGGTCCCGGCCGCCTTCGAACTTCACCAATGCGACGCAACGCGCAAGGCCGCGGAACTTGCCGGGTTCGTTCAGAGTCCGCTTCTGCAGGAGCCTGTGGCCGCTGCTCTCGCATACGGGTTTCAAGTTGAGAGCGAAAAGGCCTATTGGCTGGTCTACGACTTTGGCGGCGGTACATTTGATGCTGCGGTCATCAAGGCTGAGGAGGGTACGGTACGCGTTGTCAATCATGCCGGCGACAACTATCTTGGTGGCTCCGATATCGACTGGGCGCTGATAACGGATCTCATCGCTCCAAATCTCGTTAAGTCTTTCGGGCTCAAGGATTTTGTACGTGGCAACGCCCGTTGGCGCATGGCGTTTGCTCTTCTAAAACGCTCCGTGGAGCGCGCAAAAATCCGGCTTTCTCGGGATGACAAGGTGTGGCTCGACGAATGTAGATTCCAGGGAGAGACCGGCGACATAGTGGAGCCTGATTTCGAGCTCACCCGTCAGCAGGTAATAGCAACTGCGGAGCCGATCATTCGCCGATCAGTCGACATTTGCCGCCGGGTTCTTGAGGAGAAGCGGCTCGCCCCGAGCGCTATGGAGAAGATGATCTTGGTAGGAGGGCCCACACTCGCTCCGTACTTCCGAGAACAGCTCACGAGCCTCCTGCGTATTCCACTCGAGGTCGGTGTAGACCCTCTTACCGTCGTCGCGCGCGGTGCCGCAGTCTTTGCCGGAACGCAGCGCCGGACAGAGCGGCGCGCGACAACCGAGAAGGAAGTGTTTCGGGTCGATCTCAAACACAAACCGGTCGGAATGGATAGCGCACCACTCGTGGGGGGTCGTATCGTGCCGCCCGCCGCGGTTGCGCTGTCTGGGTTTACAATCGAACTTGTGGCCGAGGATGGCGCCTGGCGCAGTGGAAAGTTACCGGTATCCAGCGAGGGGGTCTTTACAGCAACCCTACGGGCGGAACGCGGACGACGTAACTCCTACGCAATATCGCTTTTCGACGCAACGGGCAAAAAGCAGCGGGTCTCGCCGGACTCTTTCACGTATACGGTGGGAGCGGTCGTCGACGAGCAACTGCTCATCAATTCAATGGGCGTGGCTCTTGCGAACAACGAATTCGATCCCATCCTTGAAAGGGGCCGCGGACTGCCCGCGAAGGCAACGCGCGAGTACCTGTCGGTGGCTTCGCTCAAGAAAGGCCAGAACGGTTCGATCCTTCGCATCCCTGTGTGCGAAGGCGAAGCGAGTAAAGCGGATCGGAACCGTCGCGTCGGCGAGCTCAGCATTTCTGGAAACAACATTTCCCGCGATCTGCCAGAGGGCAGTGAAATCGAGGTCACCCTCGAGATGGATGCCTCCAGAATATTAAAAGTGCGTGCCTACGTGCCCCTACTCGACAGCGACTTTGAGGGGACCCTCGACTGGGGGGTCAGTGCGCGGGAGCCTGAGATCGTTCGCAGTGACATTGCTGCTGAGCGCGAGCGGCTGCGCGAGACCATCGGCAAGGCTCTCGCGGTGGGCGATGCGACAGGCGCTAAGCGTCTCCAGTCCGTCGAACGAGGGGAGCTCATAGCGGAACTGGTCGCGCTTGAAAAGAATGTGGAGGTCGTAGACGCGGCGCAAAAATGTGAGCACCGGCTTCTTGAACTTCGAGGTGTTATCGACGAGGTGGCCGACAAGCTCGAGTGGCCTGGGCTAGTGACCGAGGCGCGCGAGTTGTCTGATCGATTGGTAGATGAGGCCTCGCGGACACCGCAGCCACAGCTCAAAAAGCAGGTTGAAGTCATGACCAGAGAGCTCGCCGCTATCATCGACGCGGCCAAAATTGACGACCTTCGCGTAAAGATTCAGCAGGCTCAATCGCTCTATTGGAGCCTGCTGTTCGTGCAGCCCGCATTCTGGGTATACCAATTCCAGCTAGCAGAGAAGGAAATCGCCTCAGCAACCGATCAGGCGCGCGCCACGCGCCTTTGCGATCAGGGTCGCGCGTTTGTCTCGCAGAACAATGCCGACGGACTCAAGAACGTGGTCCGTGAACTCTGGAAGTTGATGCCCGAGGACGCGGTCGAGGAACGAAAGCGCGGCTACCAGTCCGGAATTGTCAAGGGACGCGTTTGAGTTCAACTTGCGCGTCAAAAAAAAGGCTGTGCGAGTCGGTCAGAGCAACTAATGGAGTCCTCCATCCACGGACGAATCCGCCACATCCCGTGCGATGAACCATTCATGCTTAGGAGCGCTCCCCGGCGTGGTGTGCGGGTCACGTCCGCCCAGAGAACTAGGCGAACTGGCTCACAGCTTGGAGGGCAGATTTCTCCACTATTTTCTCAAACGGAGCAGCTTCGTTGAGCGGGGATTCATCTGACGCTCAGTCCTTTTCTTTCAACGTAGAAGAATTAGCCCTGGGATCCCATCCGCGCCCGTCCAGACGACCGCGTTTTGCCCGAACTGCGCCCCGATTTCCCTCGCAATCTTGGGAGAAAGACCAAGCACCAGCAGGCTGCGCTCGGAGGGCCAATCGCCCGAGGAATCCTCTCCCACTCCTTCAATAGACTGAAGGCCGCGGACCGCTATCTCGCGAATCAAGGCGGCGTGGCGTTCAGCGTTTGCTGAATCGTCGAGCGCTTGGCTGCCGGGATTGCATGCAGAAACGAACGCACTGCACTCCACGCCGCCAGCGGCGTGCACATGCACAAGCTCCAGCGATCGGCTTCCGATCGACATCGTGAAGGGGTCTTCCGCGAGAACTCGGAATCGTGTCGACTCGTATGCGCGAATGAGGCTTGCCGGGATCCGGGAATTTAAGGTATCGAGCCGCCGCTTCAACCATATTGTGCGCTGCTGATTCCAAATCAGCATGCTTTGCAGTATGCCGGCAATCTGTGTGCCAAGGAACCCCGGAATAAATGTAGTGAAAGTGGGGCCCCGCTGATCAAGGGACCACGAACCAAAGAGTGGCGGCGTGTCGGCTGCTGAGAGCTCCCAGCGATTCAGCGCGTTAATGAAATCAGCGGCATCCTCGGAACGTAGCTCGACGGGGATCTGAAGTCCCACAAGAAGACCTGGGCCATAGAGCGAGTGAACCTCTGTGGTGGTTGCGGTCAGCAGGGCAGTGTCACCGCCCAGTCTCTGGAGTTCTTCTTCACTCCATTGATTTGAAACCTTCGGTGGCAACGGCGCACGAAACATGCGCGAGACCGCGCCAGGTTCCCATGGGAACTCTACCGACAATCTGCTGTCCCCTGGAGAGGCGATGTACCCGAGCGCCTCGCATATGTCGCCACATGCGTCGATTTGACTAAGAAACGAAGATAGGTCCTGAACCTGCTCGAGCGGACATTCCTCCGCCGTCGCGCGGAACGCTCGAGCTGCGATCCGGTTGGCGTACCATCCGAGGATTGTGGCCTCGGTGCACAGTAGCGGCGCATAGACGCGCTCAGCGGCGGCCCTGTCCTTGTCGAAAATGCCGACCTTCGCCACCAGCTTTACCGGGGCGCCCTTGTCGGGGATGACAACGCTGCTGAGAGTTGCGTAGCGATTTACGATCGCTGCCTGTTCGCAAGTCACAGTCGACAATCTCGGATTCGTGTGGACCAGCGTGACCACCTCCGCAATGCGCCGCCCGTCCGGAGTGGGCACATCCACAGATTCGACAGACAGCGCGCTTCCTCCCTGACGATCCTCCCAGGTCAAAGTGGTTGCTGAACGGCCTAGCTCAGGAAAGACCTGCCGCAAAAAGGCTTCGGCGCGGTCTAGAGGGAAAGGGTTTCGGGCTCGGAAGAAACCGAAAGATCGCGAATGAGGTTAGATGTTTGAGGCATGGGCGCGCGCCAGCAGCTATTGTAGGGTTTTACTGCAAGGTGGCCCTTTCGGACGTTGTCTCAGTTCTCAGGGAACCGATGTCGCTGTCCGTCAATGCATTGAGAGCACTACATGTGATTTGAGTCACATAGATCCCAGGTAAACCGACGCGCACGCCCGCATGGTGTTGTCGTGGATGTCCAGCACCTTCCGCAGCGGTTCCTGATAGCCGCCGGCTAGATTCCACGCAATCGGAGTATCACTCGCGCGAGCGCCTTCAAAGACGATCTGGTCGCGCTCGATTATCTGATCCGTGGTGAGCACCCCGCCCAGTGGATCATTGACATGTACGTCGGCGCCCGCTTGATACAGAACGAGATCGAACGCATCAAACCCGGAGACGACTTCCCGGAGACGTTGGAGGTACGCACTCGCCTGGCTCGGTTGATGAAACCATCGACCGAAAGTCGCGTTCGTGATCGACCTCGCCAGGCCGAGTCGCTCCAGGATTCCGTCCGTCCCATCGCCATAGTGCATGTCGCAGTCCAAGATCATCACCCGCTTTACCGTGTCTTCAGCGAGTAGCTTGGCACCCGTGATTACCAGCCCGTTGAACGTGCAATATCCACTTGCCGAACTATATTGAGCGTGATGAAAGCCGCTTACCGGTGCGCAGGCACATCCGCTCTCGAGCGCCGCCCGCGCGGCCGCAATCATTGCCCCGGTCGTATACGGCAGCGATCGCGCGACCTCCGCCGAGGTATTATCGAAGCCATTGGGAAGCTTGCCGCTGAGCACGCCGCGCACATAGACCGGATCATGTGCCAGGCAAATATCCTTCGCCGAGGCCGGTGTGAACGAGCGCAGGGTGATCGGTAGTCCGGCCGCCTGCCAGGCCGCGAGTACGTGCCGCGGCTTGCCCGCGCTCGGGCTGAACAAACCTGCCGTCGCGAGCATGTGCTCTGAATAGAACACCGGAATCCGTTGTAATCCCTTTCTCATCGCCGCCGTTCCTTCTGTTTGGTCTCAGAGACCCCGCCGCACCATTTAGTGCCGCGTCATGCCGGGATGTGTCGCCGATCTCCTATCAATCACGTTTTAGCAAACTTGTCCGCCACTTCGGACTCGTTCAGCACATTGCGTCCCAAGGCTTGCTCCAGATTGGGCTCATGTGTCGGTCCCGGATCCAATGGAATTAATCATAACGAAATCATCCTACGTCGCTGGTAGCCTTGCTAAACATTGTGGCGAAGTAGTTGTGATGAGGTCGATCCACACGCCTTTGACAACCCCGTGCCGGACAGCGAATGTAGCCGTCAAAGTTTGATCGCCGAAGTCGTCGAGGATTTGTTGCAACTCATCAGGGACCCGGACAGGATGTTGAAACGCGGTGGGGTGGTCATGAAAAGTAGTGTCGGAATCTACGCGGCGCATGAATTCAATCCATACATCCGAGGAAATCGGTTTAGCGCCGCACGGCAGAATTAACTTTTCATTTCAACTCCGATATCTGTTTGCAGCACGAACTCCCCGACTGAACTCGGTATCCGTGAAATCACCGCCGCATCATCGGCAAGATAGAGGCCCAAGCCAAGAGCCTCCGGTCGGACGGTCGGCGCATCAAGAATGTTGTTGATGCCTATTTAGAGGTCTTGGTTTTATGTTGATGCTAACGCTCCCTCAAGCCTCTGAGCGAGATACTCGTTTCCGTTTCTCCTCTTGCTCGAACTTCTCTAGTTCCTTCTCGAGATCTACCCCGTCCCACCCGCCTAGCTCTCTCGCGGGCAGACGCGCCCAGCGCATGTTGTGTTCAACGTATGCCTTCCAGCCGTGGCCGCCGGGCACACGCCCCTCTGCTACGCGAGATGCTACCCGGGACGCTGCTCTTGCCGTGCACTCCTCGAATTCCTTGCGCATCTGCCGCTCCTCGTCTGCCGTCCATTTCGCTGACCCGGGGAATTCCGCCTTGTGTTCTTCGAATGTCCGCGCTGCTCTTTCAAGATCGTAGGCATGGTTTTGTGCCAAGTGCGCGGATGCCTGATCGAAAGTCATGTTGTCGTCGCTCATCGTGCCCTCCGGCCGTTCATGAGGATGTAGTCGTCGACCACGCTGCGGCAGGGCCTTTGACGGGTGTTTCCAGCCCTCGCCAAGGCCGTGTTGTCGACGTGTCGACAATAGCAGGGGGCAACGCCGGCTGAGAAGCGCGGCAGGTCGCAATACGGGGGATTGTCGGGGCAGGCAAGGCCGGCTCTGTGCGACCGCCTCGGACGCTGCGCACTTCTGGGCCTGATTTCAAGAAACGGAAATTTACATACGATAGCGGCAGTGATCGGATCCGGTTGTATGCCATCGCCTTGGTAATCGCACTGCGAATGTCGTCCATTGGTTCTTGCGCCTCCCTAGATATTGACGCATGAGTCATTGATTCCACGCACTACTGTCTCAGGTGTCAAAGTCCTTTGCGTACTGATCCCACGGCACGTATCGACATGCGGCCTCCACCATTTCATGAACGGTCAGCTCCCTGTCCCGCTCACCGAACCAAATCACGACAAGCGACGATCCGCAGTAGTGATCATCGATTGCCTTAGAGGTAAGCAACGCGTGGTAGCACCACGGCGGGAGCAGGACCGTTCGGCGGTTAATTGAATGGATGCGAACGATTCGACTTGTCGGAGGAATCACATAAATCGCCCCCTAAACCCCCAGGTATTGTCCAAGCGGGATCTTGCCTGGCTAATTAATCGATCGTTGTACTCCTCGACAATTGCCCCTTCGAGCCAACCACCGTACGTTTCTTCCATATGAAACGCCTCGAGATCAACACCGCGATTGCAAACAAGTGAAAAGTCCCGTTCACGCATTTCGGGATCCTTCGCTTTGAAATCTACATATTTCATTGCACCGTACCTCCGTTTGGTCGACCCAGTGAAACGGTTGCCATCAAGGATTACTCTGCAGTGGCACTATCTCGCCGCGACTATCTTCAGCGGCTCCTCCACTCGCGCCGGGAGCTCCACTCTGCTATCGCTAAACCACCCGGGACCGTATATCCCGCGGCAGCACCGCATGGAATGCTTTTCAGGCCTCATTGTCTTGTGGCGTGCAAAGGCCCTTCGATCGATGCACCGCGAGTGCGCGATGCACTTCGACTGCGTATCCCCGCAAAGTTCTCGGCGCTGATCCATTCCGTCATTTCGATTCCGTGTACTTCAAACTGCCGCACGAAGCGGCTTCCATCAGCGTTAGGGCTGAACTTTGCGGACTCCATAACGGCTTCGGCAATCTTTCGGCCGGCCCGGCTCAACGGCGGTGTTTCAGGTGTCGGAGCCGGCTTTTGCGCACCGGGCGATGGGCTCTGAGCCTTTCTAATCATGCGGCCGGCGTTCAATGGACTACCTCAGTTGAGCAGCTATTAAGGAGCGCATGAAGATTGCGCTCCGCGCCTAGATTGCCCTGGTCGGCGGCCCTGCGATACCAAGCCGCGGACTGCGCCAAGTCCTGTGGTACGCCATCGCCTTGGGCGTATGCAAGTCCGAGGCAAAACTGCGCGTGCGCAAATCGCTGCTCTGCAGACCTGCGAAACCACAGAATCGCTTGACCCGGGTCACATGGGGCACCCGTTCCGCACATGTACATTTCCCCAAGGGAGCACTGACTACGGGCGCATCCGCGCTCCGCCGCCTTGCGATACCAGTGCACGGCCTGCTCGAGATCCACTACGACACCCTGGCCGTGTTCGTAGGCGGTACCGAGGCGTCCTTGCGCTCTTATGTCGCCCTGCTCCGCCGCCTTTCGGTACCACGACGCCGCCGCGACGTCGTCTTTCTCGATACCGTCGCCTAGTTGGCTCAAGATTCCGAGCCAATATTGCGCAGCGGCGTTGTCCTGCTCCGCCGCCTTGCGAAACCAAGACACCGCTTGCACCATGTCTTTCGGGGCATTGGCATGTCCGGTCGAATACGCGAGACCGAGCCTGCATTGCGCCATATCATTCCCTTGCTCGGCGGACCTCAGGAACCACACCAGGGCGGGCTCGTCGTCCTTCGTGACGCCAAGTCCTTGGGCGATCATGCAACCCAAATTGAATTGCGCCACCGAGTCTCCCTGCTCCGCCGCCTTCCGATACCACGACGCTGCGGCCGCCTCGTCTTTGGGAACGCCACTCCCGGTGCCATACATGACGCCCAAGGAATTTTGCGCTTTTGGTATCCCCAGCTCCGCTGCAGGCAAAAATATTTCAAGCGCCCTGGCGAAGTCCCCAGACTTGGCCAGCTCGATCCCGTGGTCAATCTCCTCCAGGGATAGCGCCGGTGAAACCAATTGTTTTTTCGCGAACATGACGATGCCTCCAGATGTTTAAACCTGGAGCAAGACGCGTGACGGCATTTCCCGTTTAATTGCCGGGTTGGCCGCATCGCCCCTTTCGGGGTGTCCACCTTGCCCGGGTAGGCAGGTTGGCGGGAGCGTCCGCTCCACTCTTCAATGCACGATCGATATTACTCGTTCTATGCTGCCGAACAAGCCCTTCGTTACATATTGACCGGCATGCTTTGTTACGAGAAATCTGTCACGAATCACGTGTCCGGGTAATGCCCTTCCTCGTCATTGAAAGGCCCGGCCATTTCGTCAAACTCCGATTGTGTGAACCGCGCCACGACGTTGTATTGATTCATGTCCAGCGCACTGACTACACCGATTTGCTGACCGCCCTCGCATGCCTCGGCCAGACCTCTTGAAGTCTGGAAATCCGTGACTCGTACCGCGGAAGGGTTCGGCGGCCGGCCGCACAGCCTAGACGGCGACCTCTCGGGACCTATTGTTTGCCGGCAGGCGCCGACTTTGCATCACCTGGTCAGCTAGCCACTGTTGAACCTCGCCATGCAACCAGCCGACGGCGCGGGATCCGATCCGAATTCGCCGAGGAAACCGATCAGCGGCCTCCAGCTGGTAGATCATGGATCGGCAAAGTCCCGTAATCTGAGTCACCTGCGGCAATCGAAGAACCTGCAAGTTTGAATTGGGCAGGGCAGTAGCGCTGTTCATGAACGACCTATTCGCATTGTGCGGTTCCGGTCGCTCTGGGACGAGTTGTCACTCAATGACAAGTTTCTACGGGGCCGGCAATCGTGTCTCGCGGGATTTGGGGGCAAAACTGGCAAATACCCCTGTGGCTCGCTCGGGGGGGGGCGGCCAGCATCCGTCGCCAGGCCGACTTTTCTCCGGCCTCGTCCGAGATCCGCTATGGCCGGGACGGAATCGAGGAAGCGACGTTCCTCGCGCGCGGCGACGGAGCTAGGGGAAGGGCGCTGGCAGCAGTCAACTGCAACGCGTGGAGTACGAACTCGTGCGCCGCATTGACATCGGTTTCGCGCGCACAAGCGAGTAGTTGGCGCCAAACCGCAGGCCGGTCCTCCCAGCGGGGTCGTAAGCGACGGAAGTGTCGCTCGGCAATCCGGTCGATGTCCTGCAGTCGTAGTGACGCAATGTGCTCCGCTACCGGTGGACTGATGCCCAGCAGGACCCGCGTCGATTCCGCGTCGATCCGGACCGTATGCCAGGCTAGCGTCAATGTCGCGCGCGCGAGCTTCGTTGCGGTGGCGCGAGGAAATGGAACGAGCCAGGAGAGATCCTTGCCGGCACGTCGGTGTCCCGACGTGATGCTCTGCCACCAAGGCAAGTCGCGAAATCCGAAATCTACCAGTAGGAATGGAAATCGTGCCGTCGTCGCCAGAGCGGCGGGATCCAGCGGGCCGATCAGGGAGAAGAGGTGGTTGAGGAAGGTTTCTGGAGGGGTGTGAGCTTGGCGCGCGACGTGAACGAGCATTTGGAGACATTGCTCGTTGATCTCGCATATGGGCGCCAGCGCGTCTTTGCTAATCGATTTGTGTGGCGTGCTGAGTCGCCCGACGTCGTCGGGCAGAGTTTTCATAATCCGTCCCTGGTACCCCTATTCTTGTTCTCCTTTTCCAGCATTTTGGCGCAAATCATTGAAACTTCACATACAGGGTTTTTCCCTGTTCTGCTCAATAACTCGGGATGAGGTTATGTCTAGTTCCGGCTAGCAACTATCGGTGGCCGGTGCAATATCGGGGGATGCGAATATGGGGTCATCGTTACAATCGCGACCTCCAACGCTACAACCTGGCGTTGCGCATGATTGCGCACGAGGCCAGAACCCACACGATCTGCGATTGGACTGGCCTGCCGGACGATCGGATCCGAAATCTCTACCAGTCCTACTATCATGAGCACGGAAAGAATCCCGCGAGCCGGCGCCGTGGGCCATCGCCACAGAGCCTCGCCTTCTTCTTCGGAACTGCGCGTAGCCGCAGCGAATCTGCTGCGGTCGTAGGTCTTTGCTACTTGCTCGACGTTCTTCCGGCCGAAACGCTTTCCAATCCACGTCGCGAATTGCCGAGCGTGTGGCGAGGACAAAAGCTATGCGTCGCTTACGAATTGTACCTCGAACTTGTACCGCAGACGGTGATGACGCTCGAACACGTCGTGCTGCTGATCATGACGGTTGCGCTCGGGCACGAGTTTCAGGTCGGCCACTGCATCTCGTGCGGCGGAGTCATCGTGATCGATCGGAGCAGCCTCAGACGATGGAGTTGCACGCACTGCGGCGATCACGTGGCCAGGCGGTCGGAAGTCGACCTGGAGTGGGATGGTGATCCAGCGAAACAGGAATCGCAGCCTGATCTCTTTCGCGCGCCTAGTCAGCGTGAAAGGAAGCGAATCAGGACATAGTACGGAACCTGTAGCGAGGCGAGACCTGCCGAAATCCCGATCATGAGCCAGAACGGGTAGTGCGGAATCTTCACCAGAAACTCGAATATCAGGCTCACGATCACGCCGAGCACCGCAATGGCGCTCAAGACCCCGCATACAAAGGGCTCCATCGCGACGAGCAGCGCAAGCGTCGGTATCCGGATCGCATGCCAAGCCAGGCGCAGGATTCCGAAGCCGCCTTCGGCAATCCAGTGCCGTGAATCGCTGCGCTCCTGTTGAGCAGAGATGTAATTCATAGCGCCCCCGACAATGCCTCAACAACGCGGAATCTACGCCGGTCCCTCTGAAAATGCACGGTTCGGTTTTTTCGGGGTGCGGTTAGTCAGGATCCATTGCTCGTGGCCGCGTCAGTCCGGCGAGTATTTCCCGGATTCCACCCGAATCCCTTCACAGCACTCTTGGGTTTTGCCCGATTTCGCCCCCAATCCCGGCCTCGAAAGCAACCGGTGCCCGTGATCGCATGGGGGCGCGGGACTCCGCGAGCCGGCCGCCTCTGGATGCCGGTGGAAGCGGAGAGACAACGAATTCAACGAATCGGGGTACAGACAATGAAAGCACTCGGGACGGGATTGCGGACCGGTTGGATCTTCGGGGTTCTGGCGTTGATGTTCAGCGTGGTTCCGGAACTCGCATTCGCGCAGACGTCGCCCTTTCTGACGGGCGCCAATTCGCTGCAGACCAACATCCTCGCGTGGGCGACGCCCATCGCCGTCATCCTGGTTATGGCCCTTGGGATCATGGCCATGGCCAACCGGATCTCCTGGGGATGGCCGATGGCGGCCATGGTCGGGATCGCGGTCGTGTTCGGGGCGCCCCAGATGGTGACCTGGATTCGCGGCATGTTCGGCGTCTGAGGCTTTCATGGTGGCGGACAGAGCGTGCGGTCTGGTGGCCGATCCGCTATTCGTAGCGGTGACACGGCCTCCGATGCGCTGGGGCGTAACGTTTTCCGCGCTCCTGGTGAACCTGGTGTTCACAATGGAGACGTTTCTCCTCACGAAGAATCTCCTGACGCTTCTGATCGCGGTTCCGATCCATGGCGTATGCGCCCTGCTTTGCTTAAGGGATCCGAGATTCTTCGACCTTGTGCTGCTGTGGGGGAAGACACGCCTGCCCGCGTATGCCACGAATTTCTGGGTCTGGCGCGCGAGCAGCTGTAGTCCGCTGGAGCTGAGTTGGCCCGATCGCGCCGGGCGCCGAATCGGCGTTCCGACGGTCCGATTCGTCCACGTCGACGCGGGGGGACCGTCATGGCCGCGCTAGCGAGAGAAGCGACCATGCGGAGAGAACTCCCCGCATCCCGGTACATTCCCTACGTCGCCCAGGTCAGCGAGCACGTCGTACGCCTTGAGTCCGGAGATTTTCTCCAGACTCTCCGACTGTCCGGAGCCAGTTTCGAGAGCGCCGATGACGCAGAACTCAACAACTGGCACGAACGTCTGAACGTCACGTGGCGCAATATTGCGAGCCCGAACTTCGCGCTCTGGGTACACATCATCCGGCGCCGAGAGCGCACTCCGACTGCTCCGAATCCCCGGCTCGGCTTTGCCTCCGCGCTGGCGGACCGGTATAGCGAGAGGCTTGGCCATGAGGTGCTCATGGTCAACGAGATCTACCTCTCCGTCCTCTACCGGCCAGTTGTCGGGGCGGCGCCGGGCCTGATCGCCAGGATGCTGAGCAATGCACCCGCCGGCGCCTCGGCTCCGGAATTGGTAGACGCGCTCAATGCCTGCGAGAAGGTTTCGGACGTCTTACTTGCGTCTCTGGCGCGCTACGAGCCGGAGCGGTTGGGGGTGTACGCCGCGCGCGGTCGGCCACATTCGCAGCTCTTGGAGTTCCTCGCGTTGCTCGTCAATGGGGAACCGCAGCCGATGCCATTGCCGAGGGCGCCGCTGCGGGATGTGCTCGCGACATCCCGGCCACTCTTTGGGTCCGAGGTCATCGAGATGCGCTCGCCGAGCGGTACGCGTCTCGGAGCGATGCTCGGCATCAAGGAGTATCCCACCCCGACGGTGGCCGGCATGTTCGATGCGTTGTTGTCGGCGCCGTTCCCGTTCGTCCTGACGCAATCATTTGCGTTTCTGACGAAGGCGGCCGGGCAGGGGCTGCTCCAGAGGCAACAGGCGCGCATGGCAAATGCGGGCGATTTCGCGATCACCCAGGCTGAGGAACTCATCGAGGCGCTCGATCAACTGACCGGCAACGAGTTTGTAATGGGCGATCACCATTTCACATTGCAAGTACTAGCGGATGTCCCGTCGGCGTCCGCAGCCGATGCTGAACGCGGGTTAAAGGCGCTCAACGACAGCATTGCGCAGGCCCGATCGTTGCTCGCGGACTGCGGGATGACGGTCGCCCGTGAGGATCTGGCGCTGGAAGCGGCATTCTGGGCACAGTTACCGGGAAACTTCGGCTACCGGCCGCGCAAGGCGCCGATCACCTCGCGAAATCTTGCGGCGATGGTCGGGTTCCATAATTTTCCGACTGGGCGGCCGACGGGAAACCACTGGGGCGACGCGCTCTCGCTGCTGATTTCGAGTTCCCGTTCCCCCTATTACTTCTCCCTACATGCCAGTGATCCGTCGGATCCGGATGGCGGAAGCCGCAAGGATACCGGCCACACCCTGATTTGCGGGCCTACGGGGTCGGGCAAGACGGTCTTCATCGGTTTCATGGTGGCCATGCTGTCGCGACAGGGTGTCACGCAGGTGCTGTTCGATAAAGACCATGGGCTCGAGATACTCGTCCGTGCTCTGGGCGGGGAGTACCTGCCACTACGTAATGGACAGCCGACGGGTTTCAATCCGCTCCAACTCCCGGAGGGCGCGGCCAACATCGAGTTTCTGAAGCAGTGGTTGCGCTGCTTGGCTAGGGGGCCGCTGCCGCTCAGTGTGAGGGAGGAGACGGACCTCGACCACGCGCTGCGCGGGACGCTGGCGTTGGAACGGCAAAACCGTCGGTTGTCGCGCCTCATCGAATTCACCGATGTCACCCGTGCGGAAGGCATCCACGCGAGGCTGTCGCGATGGTGCGAGAGTACTGGAGGCGACTACGCCTGGGTGTTCGACAACCCGACCGACGTCGTCTCAGGGCGGTTGGCAGCGCAGCCGATCATCGGCGTGGATGTGACCGATTTCCTGAACCATGAATTGGCCAGAACGCCGATCAGCCTCTATCTCTTCCATTGCGTTCGCTCACTGCTGGATGGACGGCGGTTCGTGTGTTGGGCCGATGAATTCTCGCGGCTCCTCGACGATGCCGCGTTCGAGCAGTTTGCCAAAGACGGCCTGAAGGTCTGGCGCAAGCTCAATGGCGTCTTCTGCTGCGCGACTCAAAGCCCGAGCGATGCGATCCGAAGCAGTATTGCCCGGACGATCATCGAGCAGACGGCGACCAAAGTGTTCTTCCCGAACCCTGACGCCGATCAGGCGGAGTACCAGGACGGCTTCGGTCTGACGCAACGCGAATACTCGCTGATCAAGGAACGTCTGGAGCCCGGGTCCCGAATGTTTCTCGTAAAGCAGGGCCACTGCAGCGTCGTCTGTGGGTTGGACCTCAAGGGCTTTGACGCCGAGCTCGCGGTGATTTCTGGGCGTATCAGCGAAGTTGAACGCATGCAGCAGATCATCGCAGCCGCGGGGCCGGCGCCTGAGCAGTGGCTGCCGGAGTTCCAACGGGGACTGGGCGCTGCGCAAGCGCTGCGGCAAGGGCACGCGAACTAGACAAGGGAGGACACATGCATAAGACACTCACGATCGTATTCGTCATGGTTTTGGGCGAACTGGTTGCTCCGTCCGCTCACGCTCAGTGGGCCGTAGTCGACGTAGGAGCGATCGCGCAGCTCGTTCAGCAGATCGCGAAGATGGAGCAGCAGCTCACGACAATGCAGGCGCACCTGCGGCAGGCTGAACAGGAATACCAGTCGATTACCGGCGACCGGGGCATGGAGAACCTGCTTTCGGGGACCGTGCGCAACTACCTACCGCCGGATTGGCAGACGCTCCAGGCCGCAGTCGCCCAGACGAGTAGTGCTTACCCGGCACTCTCCGCCGCGGTTCAGAGTTCGATGAATAACAACGCAGTCCTCACGCCGCAGCAGCTGGCGGCAATGTCTCCAGTCGAGCGCGGTCAAGTGGTCGCTTCACGACAATCGGTGGCGATGCTGCAAGCAACCACCAGCCAGGCGCTCACCACGATCAGCGGCAGGTTTGCAACGATCCAGCAGTTGATTGCGGCCATCGGGGGGGCGCGGGATCAGAAAGCGGTCCTCGATCTGCAGGCACGCATCTCGGCCGAGCAGGGCATGCTCGCAAACGATCAGAGCAAACTTCAAGTCATCTATCAGGCAGCCCAAGCCCAGCAGTGGGCCCAGCAGCAGCGCAACCGAGAGCAGGCCATCAACGATATCGGCTCGCTGCGGCGTCTTCCGGCGATGGGTCTGTAGGCGTGCAGTCTCGCGCTCCCATTGTGGGCCATTGGTTTCGGCACGGCGCGCAGGGTGACCGGCCCCGCACTGGGATCGTTGTCACCGATAAGCCCGGCGCCTGCGCGCCGTTGCCGATTCTTCTCTTCGATCCGGCAAGGAGCTGAACGGTCATGGGTTTTTTTGCCGAATTTAGCGCCTGGTTGAACGGCCTGCTGGTGACCTACATCGGGACCAACACGGCCAAGATATCAACGGCTCTGGAACCCTTCATCGTGTCGCTCGGGGTAATCTATATGATGGTGTGGGGCTACCTGCAGCTCGCGGGGCGGATCGAGGAGCCGTTCGTACAGGGTCTGAAGAGAATCGTCACGCTCGCGATTATCCTCGGCGTAGCTCTGCGGCTCTGGCTCTACAACGATGTTCTTGTCGATACGTTCTTCCAGGCGCCGAGTGCTCTCGCAGCCCAGATCACCGGCGCCTACGACTCGGTCGGCATCGTCGACCAGATTATTTTCTCGGGCGACGACGCCGCATCGCTGCTGATCCAGAAGGGCGGCGTCCTAAACGGTGAGTTCTCGTACTACATCGCCGGCTTTGCCGTCTACCTGATCGTCGGACTGACGGCCGTCTATACAATGTTTCTGCTGGCGCTATCGAGAATCGCACTGTCGGTGCTTCTCGCGCTCGGGCCGCTGTTCATCGCGCTGTTGATGTTCGATACCACCAAGCGCTTCTTCGAGTCGTGGATTGCTCAGCTCGCGAACTATGCGTTCGTCACGATCCTGACGGTGTTGGTCGCGTCGTTGATGATGACGCTGGTGTCGACAGCCGCTCAGCAGGCGGCGAGTGCAGGGGGCGGTATCCAGATCGCCCAGGCCGTTCGGGTCTGCATGGCTGCTGGCCTGACGTTTCTGGTGATGCGCCAAGTCATGCCCATGGCAGCGGGGCTTGCGAGTGGCCTGGCGCTCAGTTCATTCGGCATGGTTAGTGCCGCGCTTGCGTGGGGATTCGCCGGCGCCTCGCGCAACTCTAATCAGTTTCTTCGAGGACTACTCGTGGATCGGGAGACGACTCGCTGGGACAGTGCGAGTCGTAAGTCGGGCTACTATCTGCAGCGCGGTGTCGTGGCCGGCGCGCGGCAAATGGCCCGACTCCGTGGCGAGAACACTGTTCAAAGGAGGTAAACCGTGAGCCGAGGCAGACCAACGATTGGCTGGGCTTTGTGCATGTCGCTGCTCATTCTGGAGGGATGCGCGAGCCACGAGATCAAAGTCTCTTGCGATGGAAAACTGCAACCTATCAACTCTCCGGGCGCCACGGCCAGCCGCCAGCGGGAGGGAGGTAGGCCGGATTCTGTGGCACAGGCGGCGGGAGACAAATTGCCATGAAGGCCGACATCGCGTTGCAGTCCTACTTCGACGAGGCGGCTTCCTGGGATGCCGACCGGGTGGGCCATCAGCGCCGATTAGTTCGGTGGTCGCTCGCGGTCGGGGCGGCAGGCTGGATCTGTGCGATCGTTTCGGTTCTGGCCCTGATCGCGCTCACGCCGCTCAAGCGTGTCGATCCCTTCGTCATTCGCGTCGACAACAGCACCGGTATTGTCGATGTGGTGCCGGTATATGCGGGCCAGGCGGCGCTGCCGGAAGCGGTGACGCGCTACTTTCTAACTCACTACGTCTCGATTTGCGAGCGCTTCGATTACGCGACGGCGGAAAGCGACTACGAGGAGTGTGGGGCATTCCACAACGCGGCGCGCAACCAGCAATGGTACGAGAAGTGGAATCGCACCAACCCGGCATCACCGCTGAATGTCTACAAAGATGGCACATCGCTGCGGGCAGACGTGAGTGCAGTGAGCTTCTTCGAACGATCGAACGGCGTCTCGGATCTCGCGCAGGTCCGGTATGTCCGGGCAATGCGGCCGGCCGGGGGCACCGAAGAGCAGGTTACGCACTGGATCGCCACGGTGCAGTACGCGTTCGGAACGCCCTCGACTGATCCGAAGGTGCGGCGGTGGAATCCGCTCGGATTCAAGATCCTCGAGTTCAAAGCGGAACCGGAAGTATTGAGCACGCCGGCCACGACCGCGAGCGTCGCTGCGGCGACCGGGAGCCAGCCATGAGCGCGCTCCTTCGATTCCGAGCACGAGTGGCCGTAGTCGTGATCGCGGCAACGGTGATTGGTATCATCGAGCCCGTGGGCGCCGAATCTCTGCCGCAGCGGGGAACTGCGGACAGTCGTGTGCGTACCGCCACCTACAATCCAGACGAGATCTATCGCCTCTACGGCTTTGTCGGTTATGCGATCGAGCTGATCTTCGAGGATGGAGAAACGTTTGCCGGCAACGCGGGCGGGGATCTGGAGGCGATCACTTTTGGATGGCACGACAATCACCTCATTTTGAAACCCAAATCCCCCAATGTAGGAACGAACCTAGTCGTCTACACGAATCGCCGCGCCTACCGCTTTGAATATTCCGCCTCCGCACGCAAGCCTGATCCCAGGATCGATCAGGTGATGTACGCGGTGCGCTTTGCCTACCCGCCACAATATGCGACCAAACTCCCGGCCGGTGGCGAGTCGACGGACCGTGATCTGGATGCCGGTGCCGCCGGACGCAAGAGGAATTTCGACTATTGGTTCTGCGGTTCGCCCAGCATCAAGCCGGTTGCGGCTTTCGATGACGGCGTTCACACGAGGCTGACGTTTGATGCGAAGTCCGAACTGCCGGCGGTGTTCGTTCGTAACGACGACGGCACCGAGTCCCTCCTCAATTTCAGCATGGAGGATGGGGACGTCGTGATTCATCGAGTGGCGGGCCGGTTCATTCTGCGACGGGGCCAACTCACGGGCTGCATCGTGAACAAGGGCTTCTCGGGAGGCGGGGAGCGTCTGCAGTCGGGCACGGTCGCGCCGGGCGTGCAGCGCGAGCGTAAGGACCCAACGCCATGAAGTTCGGTCCGTTCTTTCCCCAGCGCCCGGTCAAAGGGCGCATCGAACCGCAGGCCGATCCGGCCGCAGCAGATGCAGGCCCGCATGCCGTTGACGGTGAGCGGGGAATTGCCTCCATCAATCAAAGCCGCTCTCTGCAATCCCGCGTCAGCAACCTGATGGCGATGGGTCTGATGGCGGTACTGGGCCTCGGGCTCTTGAGTTGGTACTACGCGCAGACCTACTCCCACCGGCACAAGGCGCAGGACGAGGCCCGGGCCTCGACCCAATCCAAGGCGCAGGGCGACATGCCGCTCCCGGCCTTGGGTCGCGTCGATCCGCCGGGGTTCGTCCGGACCGGAGCGGATACCAGTGTTCCGGATCGATTCCTCGGCGGGCGTCCGGCGTTGCCCCCGGACGGAGCGATTCGAACCGCCTATGTCCAGACCCCAACGGCCGAGCCGACCGGTGCGCCGACGGTCCGGCCGGCCGACCGGCGGCTGGAGGGACCAGTGTTCTCGTCGCCCGATGGCAACCAAGGACATCCTGGAGCAGCGCCGGCAACCGTCCTGGCCGGCAGCGGCGGGATGGCGGATGCCGGAGGCTACGGCCAGTCGGAGGGGGGTGCGGGGCCGGGTCCGTCCGCTGGCAGTGTCGCCACACTCCTGCGTCCAACGGTGACGCCGGCCGTCCGAGCGCGAGTGCTGCCGACGCAGCAGCTCTTGCTGCCAAAGGGTGCCTTCATCGACTGCACCCTGGAAACTGCCATCGACAGTTCCCTGCCAGGACTGACGACCTGTGTCACGGCGACGGATACCTTCGGGGCAGATGGTAGGGTCGTGCTGCTCGAACGCGGTACCAAGCTCGTCGGCGAGACCCGCGGGGAGGTCCAGCAGGGTATGGCGCGGGTATTCGTGCTCTGGACCGAGGCGAGGACGCCCACCGGGGTGATCGTGCCGCTCGCCTCCCCAGGAACAGATGAACTTGGTCGCTCCGGCCTGCCGGGGACTGTCGATCGGCACTTCATGGACCGGTTCGGCGCCGCAATCCTGATCTCGGTGATCAATGGCGCGATCCTAGCCACCGCGCAATCGCATAGCGGCGGTGGCACCGTCATCTACAACCCGACCACGACGACGGACGTCATGACTGAGGTTCTTAAGAGCACAATCAACATCCCGCCAACTGTGCGTAAGCAGAACGGCGACCGCATTCAGATCCTGGTCGCTCGGGATCTCGATTTCCGCTCGGTGTACGAACTGCGGACAAACCCCGATGGGCGCTGAACCGTTGAGTCGAGTGGCTGCAATGCCGGTCGCTGAGTCCTCGTCGCTCGAGCTGATGCTTCGGCCGCTCCAGCCATGGCTGTCCGACCCGACCATCACGGAGCTCTGCATCAACCGGCCCGGAGAGGTGTTCCTTGAGACTCGGAAGGGGTGGCGTCGCGAAATGCTGGCCTTCGCCGACTTCGACTGGTGCCAGCGCCTCGCAAAGCTCATCGCGAATTTCACGCGCCAACGCATCGATGCCGAGACGCCGCTCCTGTCGGCATCGCTTCCGCGGGGCGAACGTGTCCAGATCGTAATGCCGCCGGCGACGACGGTCGGGTGTGTCGCAATCACGATCCGCAGGCCGTCGGAACAAGTGTGGTCCATCGAGGAACTCGGCCGCAGCGGGATCTTCAGGTCGACGCGGCGCGCCACGGAAGCGCTCGATGCGACCGAGGCAGAACTCCTCCGCCAGCTCGAAGCCGAGGAGTACGAGGCATTCATGCATCTCGCGGTCCGCAGCCGCAAAAACATCGTCGTGTCTGGGCCGACCGGGTCCGGCAAGACCACGTACACCAAGGCGCTCATTCGAGAGATCCCAAGCGATGAGCGATTGATCACGATCGAGGACGCGAAGGAATTGGTGCTCGATCAGCACCCGAACCACGTGCGGCTGTTTTACAGCAAGGATGATCAGGGTCAGGCGAAGGTTTCGCCCCGTCAGCTGCTCGAATCCTGTCTTCGGATGAAGCCCGACCGAATTCTGCTGGCTGAGTTGCGAGCAGACGAAGCATTCGACTACCTCCGAAATGTGAACTCCGGGCACCCGGGTTCGATCACTAGCGTGCACGCAGCCAGTGCGGAGCTGGCCTTCGAGCAACTCGTCCTGCTCGTGAAGCAGAGTCGTGCCGGAGCGGAGCTGGCTCGTTCTGACATCAAGAGTTTGCTCTATCTGCTCGTCGACATCGTGATCCAGTTCGGCGTGGACCGGCACGAGCGCTTCATCAAAGAGATCTGGTATGACCCCGCTCGCAAGCGCAGCGCCCTGGCAGCCGCCCGCTAGCCTGGAGAAGCGCCGGTGGGCGTTTCGAATGGCGGCCATCGCCGCGGTGGCGCTGTTGGTCGGCGCCTATCTTGCCGGGTATGTGTTCCTCTGGTCTTTCGGCTTCAACCCTAGGGAGGCCACGCCGCTCACGATTATCCGCTATGGCTACTACTACGGCGACCGAGAGGCAGTGCGACGCCGTCTCCTGTTGAGTGGCGCCGCCGGCAGCGCCATGGTTCTAGCGAGTGCGCTGGCGATCGCATTGCCGAGACGCCGTCCTCTCCATGGCGATGCTCGCTACACGACGCGCCGCGAGTTGGCTGCGGCTGGGTTGCTCGGTAGCCAGGGGATCATCCTGGGTCGAGTCGGCCGGCGGTGTCTCATGTTGGCGGGTCAGCAGGGCGTGGCCTTGGCCGCTCCGCCGAGGGCGGGTAAGGGCACGGGTGTCGTCATCCCGAACCTGCTCAACTGGCCGGATTCGGTCATCTGTGTTGACATCAAGCGCGAGAACTGGACGCTGACGTCGGGCTTCAGGGCGGCCCACGGGCAGTCCTGCTTCCTGTTCGATCCGTTCTCGGAAGACGGGCGCACGGCGCGTTGGAACCCGTTTCACTATGTATCGGAGAATCCGCTCAAGCGCGTCAACGATCTGCAACGGATCGCCGAGATGCTCTATCCGGATCCGCCGAATGTGGACCCGTTCTGGACCGCGAGCGCGCGCTCCTTGTTTCTGGGGATCGCGCTTTACCTCTTCGAGACGCCCTCGGCCCCGAAGACCATCGGTGAGGTGCTGCGCCAGGGGATGGCCTCCGACGACGAGGGGTTTGGCGAGCACTGGAAACGCGTCATCGAGGGCCGCAATAGCGGTAAGTTCCCGTTGTCGTCACAGTGTGTCCGAGCGCTATATGACGTCATCGATCTCGCGCCTGTGACCGCATCCAGCATCCGCAAGACCTTCACCTCGCGGCTCGATCTGTGGTTGAACCCGATATTGGATGCCGCCACGTCGGCGAATGACTTCGATCTGCGGGACTTGCGTCGCAAACCCACGTCGATCTATGTCGGCGTGAACCCGGATGATCTGCATCGTCTGCGTCCCGTGCTGGCCCTGTTCTTTCAGCAGGCGATCGGCCTGCAAACTCGGACCCTCCCGGAGCACGACCCGACGCTCACGCGCCAGGTCCTGATGCTGCTGGATGAATTCACGGCGCTCGGCCGTATCCCGATCATCGCCGAATCGATCTCCTATCTGCCGGGTTACAACGTCCGGGTGCTGCTCGTCATCCAGACTCCAACCCAACTGCGCGAGGTGTACGGAGCAAATGCCGCCGAGACGATGCTCAAGAGCCTCGCCGCGCGCATCGTCTTTGCGCCGAAAGATATCGGCGATGCGCGGGAGATCTCCGATGAGTTGGGCAACACGACGATAAAGGTGCGGACGCTGTCGAAGCCGGTGATCGATTTCAGCGATGCAAAGGGGAGACGTCATCGCAGTGTCAGCATCAGCGAGCAGCGCCGAGCGCTGCTACTTCCGCAGGAGGTCAAGGAATTGGGGAGCGATCACGCGATCATCTTCTATGAGGGCCTGCGGCCGATCCGATGCAAGAAGATTCGATACTTTCAGGACGAGCGTTTTGCCAAGAGACTCCTGCCGCCGCTCGTCGTCGAACGTCGTGAACTGGACACGCCCATTGCATCGGGGCCACGAGACGACGCGGCAGCGATCACACCGGCGGCTGCGGCCGGCGAGGGGACTGGACCGAAAGAGGGATCGAATCCTGATGATGTGATTCGGGAAGCGACGGCTCAGGACATCGATCGCATTGACTCCTTGACCTTGGATGACTTCGCGGCGGACTTTAGCGCCGTGAAGATCCCCACCGACGGCCCGATGTCCGAACAGGCGATGCACGAGGCCGTGGAGGGCTTCCTAGCGACGCTGCGCGAGCGGTAGGAGAAACGATGGCAAGCAAGAAGGGCAGTAGTACATCGGCAGGGGCGGGGACCTCCGCGCCCAGCGGCGCAGGGGATCGTAACAGTGTGCAGCAGTCGCGGCCTCGGCAAAAAAAGGCGGCGGAAAGCCGCGGACCGTTTGCGGACACGACGCGATCCGCCGCCCAGCGACGCAAGGTCAACTCGATCGCCCAGACCTCACCTCGGGATCGGGATGAGATAGCGGATCCCAAACGGGCGAGAGAGGCGTCGGCCGCGAGCAAGCGGTCGCAGGAAAAGGCGGCCGGTCCGAGCGTAGCTCCGGCGGGCCCCGCGGCTCAGCCCTCGATCTCTCAGGAAGATCAGTCCGTCGTGCCGGAGCATGTGCGCCGGCGGTTCATCCAGGTGGGTCGAAATTACTACTTCCCCGATGGTGTTCGAGCTTTCACTGATAAGGGGCGGCGGCTCACGACTCCGAGCGAGAATACGGAGGTGATTCGCAGTCTCGTGACGATCGCCCAGGAGCGCGGCTGGAAAGAGATCACGGTACGCGGGACAGACGCGTTTCGGCGCGAGGCCTGGTTTGCCGCACGGCAATTAGGCATCGACGTGCGCGGGTACCGGCCGACAGAGGTCGAACAGGCTCGCTTGGTTCGGACGATCGCTGCGCAGGCGGGTAAGGCGCGGGCGCGTCCATCCCGCGCGCCCCAGGTCGATCGTCGAGATCTGCAAGCGAATGAATCAACCACCCGACAGCCCCGAGCGACGAAGGAGCTCCTGACCGGACGATTGATCGAGCACGGGCGGGCGACGTACCAACAGGATCCTCGCCAGCCAATGTCCTACTACGCAAAGCTGGAGACCGAACGTGGCGTGCGAGTGATCTGGGGAGTGGATCTGGAGCGTGCGTTCAAGGAGTCGATCACACAACCTAAAGTCGGCGATCTGGTGGGGTTGCAATCGCCTCGTCGGGAGAGCGTTAAGGTGCAGGCCACGGCCGTGAGTGATGACGGGCGAGTCGTTGGTCAAAAGGACATAGAAACCCATCGGAACCGGTGGGTTGTCGAAAAGCAGGAATTCTTCGCGGCCCGACGGAAAGCCGCCGCGGCGGTCCGCGACGCATCTGCGTTGCCAAGCAAGACCGTCAAGGAGAATCCGGAACTGGTTGGAACTTACTTGCAGATTCGAGCCGCAGAGCTCGCCGCAAAGAAGATCAAGGACCCGAAAGATCGGCAGCGCTTCGTAGCGAGCGTCCGCACCGCCTTGGCCGAATCGGTGGGCCGGGGCGAGCCACTGCCCCGAGTCAAGCTGCGCGAGCGAGTCGCGGCGAAGAGTCAGCCACGCACCCGTGGAACTCGCGGGCAGGAACAGGCGCCGGCGCGCGGGTAGGCTCGTTCATGGCAGAGCAGTCAAGTAACGGACCGCCGGCGGGCCCCCCTCGCCCAGGAGGCGCGGCGTCGGAACGACGGCCCGATCTCGCCCGCCGTCGCGGCGAGGACCTCTTGATCGGCCGGCTGATCGCTCATGGCGAGGCCAAGTATCAATATCGGGCGGACCAGGACGCGTCGTACTACCTCAAATTGCTGACGAGTCGCGGGCCGCGGACGCTCTGGGGAAAGGACCTCGAGCGAGCCCTGCGGGAAGCGGAGACGGCACCGAGGCCAGGTGACCTGGTCGGGGTGCGTCGAACGGCGCGTGAGGCCGTCACCATCACCAGTCGGGAACGGGACACCGAGGGGCGCGTCGTCAGCCAGAGCGAGCGCCACGCGCACCGCTCGCGTTGGGTGGTTGAGAAGGTCGCTTTCTTTGCGGAGCGCGCCAGGCTCGCGCGCCGAGTCCGTGACGAACAGGTGGACGTTCGAGCGGCGGTGCGTGCTTACCCCGAGCTGCGCTCCACTTTCCTGAGCGTCCGGGCAGCCGAAGAATTCGCTGCCGGCAAGATCCGCGATCCCGCAGACCGTGCGCGATTCATGGAACTAATTCGCGGAGCGATGGCTGGCTCCATCCAGAATGGCGAGCCTTTGCCGGCAATTCGGATGAAAACCCCCGAGCGGCCGAAGGCCGATCCACAGCGTTCACAACCGAGCAAGACGCGCGATGACCCCACCCGTTGATGAAACCCTCGGCGATTACCCGAAACCAGACACCGTGCTGGGCGATCCAGCGGCGTCGGATTGGCTTAAGGCGGCGCTCACCGCTTCGCTGAAGAGAGATCCAGTCGATGCGTTGAACGACGCGTTGGCGCTCGCCGAAGTCCTCGAGGGGCACCTTCGCGAGCGTCTGGAGCTCGCGGACCGATAGCATAACTCGCGCGTGGGTGCCCACGCGGCGCTCTAAACCATGAACGTCAAGCTTCGGGCGACGGCCAAACTTTCTCGGCAATTGATCGAAACTGTTGGACGCTCAGGGCATGCCGCTCGTTGCGTGCTTTGGAACCGGGCTTCTCGATGGCTGCGACAACCAACGCTCGCGGTGCTTCGTAAATCGCAAGAGGCTCGAAATCCGGATTGAGGATGACGAGCAACGCGGCATCCCACTGCTTCTTCGTGT
>Ga0335074_10001186_pt1 | contig 35553 bp, 30 predicted proteins | sample Lox_Sample_23_FD_206715 | JGI IMG/M metagenome (GOLD analysis project Ga0335074, IMG submission 206715) | Soil microbial communities from Loxahatchee National Wildlife Refuge, Florida, United States - Lox_Sample_2.3 | ecosystem: Environmental > Terrestrial > Soil > Wetlands | place: USA... | reverse complement strand
AGATTCTCCGCTTCGTCCTTCTCGCGATTCACGATCGTCTCGATCTCCGCGATCTTCCCGTTCTCGATCTTCAGCCGCAGCGCCAGAATCACCGGCTGGCCCGCCTCCCGCATCGTCCCGAAAAATCCCGCTTCTCCGGCTGCCACATCCTCCATATAAAACTTGTACGTCCCTCGTCCCGTCGCGGTATTCCACAAGCCTTCGCCGGGAACCAGCCGCTGCCCGTCCTCCGTGAATTTCACCGTCGGCGTCATCGGCACTTTCGATGGGTCGTTCGCCGCCACCGCATCAAGATATCGGTCGACGAATCCATCGAGGCACGCCCGGTCGCACCCGCCCGAATCTGCGCCAGCAGCCGTTGCGGATCGAGCTTCTCGATCGACTCGCGCCTCTGACGCATGCGCTCGCCTCGCCACGCCCGCTGCTGCGCCGGCAAGGATCAACCCCATCGCCGCCACGCCGATTCGAAACAAAGTCTTCTCTCGCATTGAAATCACCAGTGGCACAGGCAATCCTGCCTGTGCACTCCTTCCTCATCCGCGCGCACAGCACCTTCGCCCACGCCGCACGCGGAGCGCCGCGTATCCTACACCTCGCCGCAGCCCACGAGACGGTTACGAGGTTGGGAAGGTTACGAAGGCCTTGTTTCCAAAGGAGGCCTCAACGGTTGCCGCAATCGAAAGACAATCTTCTGCCGCGAGTATCGGGAAACGCACGCGCGGAGGGAACTCGTCGTAGGTCCGCCCGTCAAGCTTCCTCCCCATCGCGGACTTGCGAACACCGCCCCATTGCTTGAAGAAGAAGGCCGCTCCTGCACGCTGGCATTGGTCGCGAACGGAAAGCACCCACTCTTTCTCCAAGGGCCTTGCGCCTGGGCCGCTTTCACCGCCTACGATGACCCAATGAATCCCATCGAGATCGAGTTGCCCGACGTCTTCGAGCAGAGGCTCGACAGAAAGAAAGCGGGTGTCGGCGTTCGCTTTTCGCAAGTCGTCAATGCGCGGGAGACCGTACTTTCGATCCTCAACACTTACTCCCCACCAGATGTGTGGTTGACATGCTGCGAACGCCAGGCTTGAATTCAGAAGCTCTCTAAGGCGCCTGGATCGTTTCGTGAGCACCTGATAGGTATGCCATTTCGCCGTGACCATAATCTTCGCGACCGCCGCGATATAGGCCTCGGGCACGTCATCATGAAAGAGATCGCTCATCGAGTTGACGAAGACCATTCTTGGGACGCGCCACCGCAACGGCTCGCCGAGTTTCTCGGGAACCAAGCGCAAATCGAATCCCTGCTCGTAGGGATGCCGTTTGACTCCGCGGAATCGCTCCGCGAACGTTTCGGCGTAGCAATGTTTGCAGCCGGGGCTAATCTTCGTGCATCCCCTGACAGGGTTCCACGTGGCGTCCGTCCACTCGATTTCTGATTTACGGCTCATTTTCTGGCCCCCTTGGAAATCTCACCACCACCCTGTCAGCAAAGGTTACCTTTCCACCGCGCTTCGGTCTTCGTTCGGCCGCTGGTGTAACGTCGATCTTGCCAGCGGACTCAAGATGCGTGAAAGCCTTCTTATAGTTTGCTCTCACGTACGGCTTGCCAACACTATGCTCCAAGTACACGTCCCCCATAGTCATTTGCCGCCCCGCGAAGTCCCTAACAAGGGCGTCCTCAAGATCGTCCAGCGGCCTAGAAAGAGCGAAAAGCAGTGGGAAATTCTTTGACGCAGGCGAGTATTCAAATGAGGGAACTCCCTGCTCCTGTTCTGAGCTTTCCGCCGCCATAATCTCCTTCATGATCTCGTATCCCTTAAAGCTCTTCGTCGCAAGAATCAAATGGTGCGTGGTTCTCGTACCCCTCTCGTTCTTGAAGCCAAAAGGCAGCACATAGTTCGCGCCCAGTTGTTGAAGAGCTCGAGACAATTCTTCGATTATGAGTGCTTCACGTTCCTCCGGCTTCAATCCGGCGAGTTTTTCTCGAATGCTCCCTGCACGGTCTTCGCCGAAGAGGTCATTCATATGCTCGCGAACGATGGGGTTGTTGAGGCCCATATTGATCCGGTTGTAGTTGAAGAAAAATATGCAATCGCAGCCCCAATGTTTCAGCACGGAGTTCATGAGTGCCAGCGACAAACCCTTATAACCCCATGGGTCGACAAAGAAGAGTGTCGGGACAAACCTTATTTTCTCGAACATCCTTACGATTTCACCGCCTACTTCTTCGCTCCGTACTTGCGGCCTGTGGCTGAGCCGTCCCACTCCCTCTAGTTCATCGATAGATTGCGCCAACGAGGCAGAATTCTCTTTGTCCTTGTCGTTCAAGACCGTTACCAGCATTCTCCGCATGTCGGCGTCCGCAATCGCTTTCTCCAGTATTAATAACGGAGTTGAAATCGTGCCGTCCTTGTAGCGCCCCGGACCGGCAAACAGATCAACGTACGCGATGCGGTTGCCATGGCTCTTTGCGCTGGGGATCACCACCTTCGCCCATGCCCAGAAGTATTTGGCGACAATCCGAGTCTTGATCTGAGACTGTTCGCTGGATGCAGCAAAGAATGATTGGTCGGTCATTTCGCTGCCAGTAACACTTACGCTGAGTTATCTTCTCCGTTTCTTCGCCTAGCGTCAACGGCAGACATATCGCTGTGTGGCAGACGCTTGGGAATGAATCAGGGTGTGTATTTCCCGGCCAGCCGGGCGATGGTGTTGAGCCCGCGAAACGTGGCGCTCACCTTCAGCGCCCGCTCGAAGCGCGCATTCGAAAACTTCGATTCGGTCTGCTTGCGCGTGCAGAGCCAGTACATCTCGCGCCCGTGGACGTGGAAGTCGTCGATCTCGGTCTTCATCGCCATCAGCAGTTTTTGCGCGGCGGCGTCAATCGGAGCCGCCAGGAACCCGACGCACAGCGTGGGTGCGGCCTCGATGCGCGCCGCGTCGAAGGGCTTGTAGCGCGCGATGGCCGCCACTTCCGCCTCGCTGCGCAAGAACGTCTTTACCTCGTACCCCAGCGCCTTCTCCAGATGCGCTTCGATTTTCCGTTCGAGCGCGCCGTCATCTTTCGCAGCCGAGCTGAAAATCACGTTGCCGCTGTTGATGAACGTCTCCACCTCGTCAAACCCGAGCTTCTCGAAATGCCCGCGCAGCGCCGCCATCGTCACCACATGACCGCCCACGTTGATTGCTCGCAGGAATGCGATTCGCTTCGGCATCGGCTACCCTGAAATCCTGAAATCCCGAATCTGAACTCGTGGCCTCGCGCGCTTGCGCGGCACCGTGAAATGTGCCACGTTGGACTGCGAGGCGCAACTGGCATGGCAAAAAATCCGCCGCCTGAACGCATCACCACCACTTGCTGCATCGCAGGCGGCGGACCGGCTGGCATGATGCTCGGATTTCTCCTCGCCCGCGCGGGAGTAGACGTCGTCGTGCTCGAAAAGCACGCCGATTTCCTCCGCGATTTTCGGGGCGATACGGTCCATCCGTCCACGCTCGAAGTCTTGCGCGAGCTCAATCTCCTCGAAGATTTCCTCAAGCGCCCCCATCAGGAGGTGCGCAATCTCGTCGCTTACGTCGGCCCGCATCAGGTCACGATGGCCGATCTTTCGCATCTGCCGACTCATTGCAAATTCATCGTTCTGATGCCCCAATGGGACTTCTTGAACTTCATGGCCGGCGCCGCGCGGCGCTTCCCGCAATTTCACCTCCGCATGGAATCGCAAGCGACTGACATTCTCGTCGATCGCGATTGCGTCAAAGGCATCCGCGCCGCGACGAAACACGGCGAACTCGAAGTGCTCGCCGATCTAGTAGTTGCATGCGATGGGCGCCATTCGACGATTCGCGCTAAGGCCGGACTGGACGTCATGCAAATCGGAGCGCCCATCGACGTTCTCTGGATGCGCGTGTCGCGCAAATCCACCGATCCGGAACAATCTCTCGGCCGGGTCGATGCTGGAAAGTTTCTGGTGATGCTCAATCGCCACGATTATTGGCAGTGCGCCTACGTGATTCCGAAAGGCGGCCTCGACGCGATTCGCGCGCAGGGTCTCGCCGCATTCCGCGAAGGCATCGCCGAAATTGCTCCGTTTCTTTCGGATCGCGTCGACGAAGTGAAAGGTTGGGACGACATCAAGCTGCTCTCCGTCGCGGTGGACCGTCTGCGGCAGTGGTATCGCCCCGGTCTGTTGTGCATCGGGGATGCCGCTCACGCGATGTCGCCGATCGGCGGCGTGGGAATTAATCTGGCGATCCAGGACGCAGTTGCCGCCGCGAACATCCTGGGCCCTTCTCTTCGCCGCGGCGCCGCTCCGATCGGGCTGCTCGAGAAACTCCAGCAGCGCCGGACGTTTCCCACACGCGCCATGCAGGGCATCCAGGTTTTCGCCCAGAATCGAGTCGTCACTCCGGCGCTCGAGAGTAAGTCAAAGATCAAAGACTTGCCTTTGGCGCTGAAGATGTTGCGCGGGTGGCCGATCCTGCGCCGCATTCCCGCGCGGATTGTGGGTCTCGGTTTCAGGCCCGAGCACGTGAAGACTCCGGCCTCCGTGCGAGAAAAAGCCGCAGCGGCAGCCGGATAAGCCCCTATTTTGGCTTTTCCCGTCCGTTTAAGGCGATTTAAGCCACTACGCGCGAGGACGACGATTGAGCGGGGGAGCGGCGGCATCGCCGTGATCCGCGTCATCGCTGCGACGGTTTCGCGGCGGCAGTTCGCCTATAACCCTTCTTGACACGTACACGTAGGATTTATACGCTGATGAATATGGCGGCGGATATCGCGCCCATACCGACAATTCCCGCAGGCCTCAGAGAAGCCGCGCTCGTTGGCAAACTGATACCATTCATCGGAGCCGGCGCTTCGCGGCTCGCAGGTTGCCCCGGATGGGCTCAATTCGCCGACGGCGCGCTCCGTCAGCTGATCGACAAGGGCAAGTTCACGCACTCACAGCTAGATCAAATCAAACACCTCAGCCCTCGGGTCAAGCTGTCCATCGCGACGACCCTAGCCGAAGACACGGCGACTGTGATCGACTTCGATGCGCTACTGCATCCCGCTCCCCGCGCCAAACACTTGAAGGGGCGGCGGTTGTACGACAGCCTATTCTCTCTCGGAAATATCTTCGTTACGACGAACTACGACCGGTGGCTTGATGAGCGGATAGCCGAAACGGTCCCTGGCGCCGTACCAGCGCCAAGCCCGTCTACGCCTTCTGCTGCCGCGGCGATGCAAATCATATACAAAGTGAACGACTTTCTCCCCGCACTGCTGACGCAATCCCACACAGTCGTTCACCTCCACGGGTCTGTCGTTGATCGGACGAGCATGATCCTCACCACCCGCGACTATATCGAGCGCTACGCCAACGACCACCGCACAGGAGACGCAAGCGGCGAAAATCGCGCATTAACCTTCTTGGAACATCTTTTCCGGCACTACATCGTCCTCTTCATTGGATACGGGCTCGAAGAACTCGAGATTCTCGAATACGTTATCCTCAAAGCAAAGCCCCAAGCAAAAGCCGGCGCGAACGAAGCGCGCCATTTTCTACTGCAAGGATTTTTCAGCCACGAAGCGACACTCTGGCGTCACATGGAGACGTACTATTCGCGAGAGTGCGGTATACAACTGATCCCCTTCCTGCGGGACCGTAAGGACCACGAACAACTCCTCGATGTATTGGAAAGTTTCGCACAGCGCATCCCCGCGTCTGGCCCCCTCATGCTACGGCAAGAGCAAGTACTTGAAGATCTCGCGCGAGAGATGGAGCTGCTACCGTGAGCGCCCTCACCGCAAAACAGCAATCCTTCATCGGCATGATGAGCAACAATGATGAGCTAGCGTGGAAAGGCTTCCGCCTCCTCCTGGAGCGCCCCGACTACGCCCGCTTTTTCGATGCGCTCCAAGCCGCTGGATTCTTTGCGCCGACAAAGAACCCAGCGCCGGTGGAAGGCGAGCGAGAGAACACGATTCGCATACCATTCTGGGCGCCGCTGGAATATCTCAAGGCTGTTGCGAAAAAGGCCGGGCAAGAGGATGACGCGCCATTAGCCGAGAAAGTCATGAGCGTCGTCCGCGCGGTCAGCGAGTGGAAGGAAGACAACGGCAAGCCACGGCACAACTATCACACCAATCGAACGTTCTCGGAGATCCTAGGACTCGTCCCAACAAAAGCCGTCATGCGCAGCGATATCGAATTGCTGCGAGAGTGGCTGAATGACCCGTACGATCGGACGCTCGTCGCGGCCGCGCTTGACAAGGGACCGATTCCGCGTTTCCTCGGCAGCACCGAGCCGGAAGACTGGAATAAAGCAGTCCGAGTGCTTTACCACGTCACAGCAATCAATTGGCAGGGGAGTGGAGACGAGCGCGAACCAACGCCGAGCAGCGTCGTCGACGACTTCTGGCTACAAGAACTCCTGAAGCATCATGCTAAAGAAATTGGCGAGAGGGTTGGGGACGCCGCAGCAAAGGTCATGATTGGACGCGTGCTTGAAGTATTCAGTACCCCTCTGCGACGTGACCACAGCAGCCTGTTCCGTCCCGCAATCGAAGACCACGCCCAGAACTACGAGTGGCGTAACGTAGAAAATCGCGTCGTTGAAGGCCTGCGTGATGTTCTGCTGGGATGGGCAGACAAGGATCCGAAGGGTGCGCTAGCTGTGACCAAGCGTATGCTCGGGGACAACTTCCAGATTATCCGCCGGATCGGCATATACGTTCTCGCGCAGCACTGGGCGAGTATGGGGGAACTGTACAGCGGCAGCACCGTCACAGCCTTATTCAGCGGCGGACATAGTCATGAACTTCATCGTCTTTTAGATGATCATTTCGCAGAAATGAAACCGGAGCAACAGTCGGAGACCTTGGCCAGTATCGAGGCACTGGCGGAGCCTACGTACGGCGGCGATCAAGAGCGTTTGCGCCGGCAGAGCCAATATCGGTGGCTGTCGGCGATCAGCGGCAAAGGGTATGATCCCGCGGACAAACGATTTGCTGACCTTGATGCAGACCCAACCGTCGGAAAGCTGGGCGATCACCCTGACCTCGACTCATACATCACAAGCTGGGTCGGACCCGGGCCTACACCATACTCACCAGATGAGCTGGTCGCCCTCGCCCGGACGAACGCTCTGGCGGATAAACTTAACGCGTTCAGACCGGTGGATGAATGGCGCGGCCCTACTCTGAGCGGACTCACCAGCGCGCTCGAAGCCGCCGCGCGCACAAATCCCAGCCTTTTTCTCGATGGCCTCCCGCACCATCTATCGACGAAACCAGCTTACCAACACTCGATGCTCAATGGACTCAAACAAGCATGGGAAGCGAAGGCCGACGTGAACTGGGCACGTGGATGGGAGCAAGCCATCAGTTTCTTCGAGCAGTTGGTGAACAGCGAACATTTCTGGCAACAAGCCGAGGACACATACCAGCACTGGGTAGTGAGTATGATCGCGGATTTCCTCCGGGCCGGGACAAAAGACGATGGCCACGCGTACGACGCCGCGCTGTTGCCCCGCACACAAGTCGTTATCGCCCGCCTCCTCGCTCGCGAGCCGAGCGCCCCCAGCGCCGCCGACGATGCAATGATGCAGGCGCTCAACACATCGAAAGGGCGGATTATTGAAGCACTTTTCAGCCAAGCACTCCGGGCGGCCCGCGTCAGCGATCAACAGCATGCGTCCCGCCGAGAGGCGTGGGAGGCGATCCGTCCACTATTCGATGCTGAACTTGCGAAGTGTACGAACGCGAATTTCGAATTTAGCACGCTCACTGGAACCTACCTGCCACAGCTCCAGTATCTCGACGACCGGTGGACGACCGAAAGGGTGAATCAAATCTTTCCGTCGGCATACCAGGTGAACTTGACTTGCGCAATCGACGGACTTTCGTACGCATCATTCACGATTCCAGTTTACGAGCTCTTAACTAAGCACGGGATTATCAGAAGGGCACTTAGTCTTGAATTGAAAGGACGAAGCGGCCGCGGGAAACTCGTGGAACGCATTGGGGCAGCTTATTTGTGGGGACTCGAACGTCTCGATGGGGCTATCTTCAGTAGGCTCTTCGATACTGCAACAACGGCGGACCTCGAAGTACTAATCCGGGTCTTCTGGATGGTGCGAAACGGCAAGCTCGAGCCTGATCAAAAGGAGCGCATGCTCGCCTTCTGGCAGCGCACGCTGGAGTGGTCGGGGCACCAGACACCGGTACCTTCCCAACTACTGTCAGCTTCGAGCCTGCTCGCGACTCACATCACAACGCTTGGCGGCAAAGAGCGGCACTTGCTGGAAAGTGTTGCTCCCCACGTGCATACTGGGCACGAAACCTATGAGTTCGTTGCGGAGCTCCTGCGACTCGCTCCAGAAGACCCCGCAACAATTACAAAGATTCTCCGGTCGATGATTGCCGCTCATGTGCCCGACTATGACTATGAAGATCGCCTTCGCCTACTCCTCGAATTCCTCGCGGCAAATGGTGAAAAAGAAGCGGTGATCCTTATCACCAACCAACTACGCCATCTACCGGGCGTGGCGACTCTCTTCAGGAGCCTTACCCCACACTGAGCCGGCTTAAGCCCCCGCTAGGGGGATGCTCCAGTCCCCTCTTATTGCGGAAAATGCCACCTCGCCAGACTGGTGATACGATGCCAAGAGCGAGGACGAAAAAGACGATGGCGACGAACTTCAGCAAGGAATTGCTCGTGAAGCCGGGGAAAAAAGTGAAGCTCTCCCACTGGGATCCCGAGGACACGCTCGGCTGGGACAAAGGCCACAAGATGAAGGAGAGTCTCGACAAGAACATCGAGAAGCTCGATAAGCTGCAATACCTTCTCTACGCCGAGCACAAGCGCGCGCTTCTGATCGTCTTGCAGGGACTCGACGCCGCGGGAAAAGACGGCACCATCCGCCACGTCATGGCCGGCGTAAATCCCCAGGGCTGCAAAGTCACGCCCTTTAAGAAACCCTCCGTCGAGGAAGCTGAGCACGATTTTCTCTGGCGCATCCACAAAGCCGTCCCCCAGCTCGGCGACATCGGCATTTTCAACCGGTCGCACTACGAAGATGTTCTCGTGACGCGCGTGCACGATCTCGTGCCCAAGGATGTCTGGTCGAAGCGATACGCTCAGATCAACGATTTCGAGAAAATGCTCGACGCCAACCACGTGAAGATCGTCAAATTTTTCCTGCACATCAGCAAGGACGAGCAGAAAAGGCGCTTTCAGCAGCGCATCGACGATCCCGATCGCCGCTGGAAAATCTCCGATGCCGACTTTGCCGAGCGGAAGTTTTGGGACGACTACACGAAGGCCTACGAAGTGGCCCTGGAAGAGTGCAGCACGGACCACGGGCCGTGGTACGTGGTCCCTTCAAACAAGAAATGGTTCCGCAATCTCGCCGTTTCGCACATCATCACGGAAACGCTCGAAGGCATGAACATGAAATTCCCGCCGCCCACGGTCGACGTCAAGAAATTGAAGTGGAAGTAAAGCGGATGCGCGGGCCGGCATGCGAAGTCCCGGCCCGCGCACGACTTTCAGGCGGAAAGAACGCGCCGGGCGAACTGCGTGTGGCGGGGCTTGCTCGCCATCTGCAGCGGCGAGTCTTCCACGACCATCGGTCCGAGCAGGCGGCGCCCGGATCCCTCGGAGAACTCCGGATTCAGCTGGTCCGCTTCTGGCCGCAGAAATCCGGCGGCGCGGCGGGCCAGTTCGGTGCGATTGTCGACACCGAAGCGGTTCAGCAAGGATGAGATGTGGAATTTGACGGTCCGCACGGTGATGTTGAGCTTCGACGCGATTTCCTTGTTGGCCTTGTTGCGAATCACCGAATGAAGAATTTCCTGCTGGCGCGGGCTCAGGCAGGAAGGGCTCGCAACCGCGCGGCCTTCTTCGAGCAGTTCCTTGGCGCGCGATTGCAATCGGTTGGCGAAGCTGCGTTCTGCCGCAACGAGTATCTCGAAATCGTCCGGGTCAGAGCCGCGGACCAGGCACTGCATGGCCAGCAAGCCGGCCATTCGTTCGATGGTGCAATTTGAGTCGGCGGCGGACTCGGCGCGAAACTGTGCCGAGCCGGTGGCGCGTTCGCAAAAAACGAAAGAACTCGGCGAGTTGCTGTCCGACTTCTTGGGTTGAGAGGTGAACCGTGGAATTGCTTTCTTCAATGTAGGCCTTCCCGTTCTGCCCTAGCGGGCAAATTCTATGGTTTGACTTCGCTTTGATGCGACACTACAAACTGAGCTGGTTTGGTTCGCAAACGGGAACTTCTGAGACTCTTTTGGGGAGGCCGAAAGATTTGGCCCGCCCCGATGTTGTGAAACTTTTTGCCAGGCCGACGCTGCGGGAAGGCAGCTGCTATGCCAAACTGTGCCAAATTCGTAACTGGTTGCAAACTAAATACATACGCCCCTAGATGCATACAGCAAAGGCTGTATTGTATGTAGAAACTTCGCGGGCAGAGAAAATTCTGCAGTCATGATGGTACTGAGACCGTTTCTTCGTTTCTTCCATTCGTCGAGAGACCCGCTATAATCGCGCGCGCAGGAGAAGCCCCATTTGACCGATCGCACTGCTCGAGCGCAACAGCGCCAAAAGTGGCTTTTGGCGGCCCGAAAGTGGCGTTTTGGGCTCGCGTTCGCAGCACTATTCGTGCTGTGCGCGGGGGCATTCGGCCAGGGTGGAACCATCGATTTGCCGCCTGGATGGCCCCAAGTTCCCCAAGGCGCCGGGGCGTGCTCGGTCGGAAAATCGTGCGCGGAATTAGCCCCCGCCATGCTCCGCTCCGCACTCGGGCCGTCGCCGCTCGAAGAGAATCTCCGCTATTTGACGGACACAATCGGCGGACGTGTGACGGGCTCACCCGAAGAAGACCGCGCCGTGAGCTGGGCCGTTGAAGCATTCCGCCACGCGGGCGTCGATGAAGTACACACCGAAAAATTCATGGTGCCGGTTGGATGGAGCGAAGGACACACGCATGTGGACGTGCTTTCGCCGGCAGCGTTCCCGGTGCGATTGGCGTCGGCCGGATGGTCGCCTCCGACGCCCGAAGGCGGCATCACTGCGGACGTGCTGGACGTTGGGATGGGAGACGACGCAGGTTTCGCGAAAGCAGGCGCGGCGGCGAATGGCGCGATCGTGCTGGTGCACACGAATCCGGTGGTCACCTGGAGCGAGCTGAGCGAAGAATACAAAACCGACGCGGAGGTGATCAGCCGCGCGGTGAAGGCCGGCGTAGCTGCGATTTTTTGGATGTCGACACGGCCGCACCTGCTTCTATACCGCCGTTCAGAAATATTCGACGGACATCTGGAGGCTTTGCCGCAGGCAGTGGTGGCGCGAGAAGACGCCCAGCGGATGGCGCGCTTTCTCGCTTCGGGACAAAACGTGAGGGTTCACTTCGATATGCCGAATCACGTGAGCGGCCCGGTGGAATCGGAGAACGTGGTGGCGGAAATTCGCGGACGCGACAAGCCGGACGATTACGTGCTGCTCGGCGCGCACCTCGATTCGTGGGATTTAGGGACGGGCGCACTCGACGACGGGTGCGAAGCGGCAATGGTGATCGATGCGGCGCGCGTGGTTCATTCTTCCGGATCGGTGCCGCGGCGCTCGATCCGGTTCGTATTGTTCACGGGGGAAGAGCAAGGAATGCTGGGTTCGTGGGCCTACGTGAATGCGCATCAAGACGAACTCGACCGGATAGGCGCCGCGATTCTGTACGACGGCGGGACGGGCGCGGTGACCGGGTATTCGTTGGGTGGCCGGAAGGACGCGCTCGCATCGGTGCGCGAAGCGCTTGAGCCGCTCGTGCCTTTGGGGGTGAAGGACTTCACGCTCGACGCGAGCATCGATACCGACCGGTTCGATTTCATCCTGGAAGGGATTTTGACCCTCGATCCAAACCAGGAGCCCGCGAACTACATGCTGAACTACCGCGCTCCCTCCGACACGTTCGACAAAGTGGACATTCCCGCCCTCAAGAAACAGGCGGGAATTGCCGCGATCACCGCCTACGCTCTCGCAGATGCAGCCGATCCGGTCGCGACGCGACAGACGCGCCCGGAAATTGAGGAGTTGTTGAAAGATACGGGTCTCGGCAAGGAAATGAAGATCGAGGGGTTCTGGCCCGCATGGGAGAATGGCACGCGCGGGCGCCAACCGTGACCTATATCCGCTAAAGTAGAAGGAATGGAGATGACAGCGAGAAGTCCGCAGGATGCCGGAGATCTTTCGCGCGCCGCGCCAGCGCAAGACAGGCGGCGGATACTGGCGCTGGATTACGGGCGTAAGCGGATCGGGCTGGCGTTATCCGACGAGTTGCGGCTTACGGCGCAACCGCTCACGAACCTCGTCCGGAAGAATCGGGCAGACGACATTCGGCGTCTGCGAGAGATTTGCCGGGCGCACGGCGTGGCGCGTATTATCGTCGGCCACCCGGTGCACATGACCGGCGAGGCGGGAGCGATGGCCGAAGAAGCGGCGCGGTTTGCAACGCGGCTCAAAAGGGAACTGGGGATAGAAGTGGAATTGCTGGACGAGCGGCTGACAAGCTGGGAGGCGGAACAGACGGTAGCGGGAACGCGATCGTCGCGAGGCCGCGCACCGGTCGATGATGTGGCCGCCGCAATCCTGTTGCGGGAATATCTCGAGCGCCATTCGCCAATGCGAGGCGCCATTGCGGAGAAGGTTTAGCCGACTATGAAGCGGCTTGGCCTGCTGGCACTGCTGGCAATCGCTGCGATAGGAGCCGGCGCCGGGTGGCTCGATAAGCAAATCAGCATTCCATACCGCGGCCACCGGCCGGAAAAGGTTTTCGTGGACATTCCGCGGGGATCTTCACGATGGGACATCGCCGGGATTCTGCGAAAGGAAGACGTGATCCGGAACCGGCTGGCGTTTGCGCTGTTCAGCATGTGGCACTTTCGCAGGCCGATCCAGGCGGGCGAGTATTACTTCGACGAGCCCGTGAATTCGCGCGAAGTTTTCTGGAAGATGGCGCACGGGCGAATCTACATTCGCACGGTTCTGGTTCCCGAGGGATGGACCAGCTTCGATATCGCGGACGAGATTCAGGAGCAGGGAATCTGCGGCCGCGGCCAATTCCTCGCCGCGACGCGCGACACGTCGCTCATTTCGCGGCTCGCGCCGCAAGCGCACACCCTGGAGGGATTTCTTTTTCCATCGACGTACGAGTTCACGCGGCACAATTCGTGCGAACAGATCGCGAAACGCATGGTCGAAAATTTCCAGGCGGTATGGGATTCGATCCGGCCGCCGGATTCGCAGCCGCTGCCGGATGGACTGACGCCGCTGCAGGTCGTGACGCTGGCGTCGCTTGTAGAGCGGGAGACGCCGGACGCCGAGGAACGGCCGCTGGTGGCGGGAGTGTTCTACAACCGCTTGCGCAGAGGATTTCCCCTGCAATGCGATCCGACGGTGCAGTACGCGCTGGCGCTCGAGGGCCGTCCGGTAAAGGATGTGAAGCCCGCCGATCTGCGAGTGGATTCTCCTTACAACACGTACACGCATACGGGTCTGCCACCGGGGCCGATCGCGAATCCCGGAGAGGCTTCGCTGCGAGCGGCGCTGGCGCCGGCGGCGACCGATTACCTCTATTTCGTCGCAAACGACCAGGGCGGCCATTTCTTTGCGCGGACCCTGGCCGAGCATAACCGCAACGTTTTGAAGTTGCGGCGACGCCTGAATGCCGATGCCGAAGCGGCGGGCGTATCATCGAAGAAAGTGCAGCCGCAGCACTGAGGGAGCACGTGAGCGCAGAACATTCACACGGAGATTCCCCGGACAAGTCTTCCACGAAGAAATCCCTGATCCTGGAAGCTGCACACGGACTGCGAACGCCGCGCTTTACGCCCGCAGAGATCGAGCAGATTCGCAGGCAACTGATCGCGCAGCTTGGAGAAAAAGGGAAGACATCGCCCGACTACATCGTGAGCGTCCTCGAAGAGGCCGGGATGCGGGTGGTCTGGTCGACTCGCGCCGACACGGAAGGGCTTTACGAGGAAGAGTTCGCGGACCTGCTGCACTTCTCGACGCTCGCCGAAGCGGAAATGTGCCTTGTGAGGCTGGACGAGCTGCTGCGGAAATTCGTGATCGAGGGGGAACAGAACGCCGCCGAACGCGTGCGCGAAGTGGCGCGCCTGGGACGCCGGCGCGCGGAGATGATCGCACGGAATCATAAAGTCGATCCGGATAAACGCGAGGAGAAGGAAGAAATCGCCCACTGGTTCGCCATCTGGCTCGAGACTCCGGATACATTCTTCGACTGGCTCGAAGTGCGAAAGGAATCTCCCGGGTTCAAGAAATTCGCCCATGCGGAAGGCGACGAGTAATGGCGTACCTCCTCGAAATCGAACCGCTCGATCTCGGACACGGCGCGAAGGCAGTGGGCCTGGAACTGACGGGAAACGACGAGAACCGCGAGCCGATCCGCGGTCCCGACGCCGCGCGGATATGGAGCCGGGTCCTGCCGGCGATAGCGGGACAGGAACCGTGGGCGCTGGACTTTTTCAGCCATCTCGACCGGGTGCGGGATTTTTGCGACCGGCACACCATCCCTTATCGAGAGGCGAGCGCGCGGTCACTCGTGATTCCATCGCCGGAGCCCGAGGCGCTCGAGCCCCTGATCGACCGTTTTCAGGCGGAAACCTTCGGGGCGCGGGCGGGAGGCTTGACCGTCGAGGGAGATGCAGCCCTCGAAGCAGACCTGGCGCGGCGAGGCGTGGACGCCTATGACAAAGCCTACGCGAATTACTTTTTCTGCGGGGTCTGTGGATTCGAAGAAGGGTCTCTCGTCGTATTGAGCGAGAAGCTGTGGGCGAGCGAGATTATTCGCCGGGTCCGCCCGGCACTGAAGGGGCTGGAGGTCGAGATCCTGCTGCCGGCGTAGGGGGCAAAGCCGCTACAGACGTAGTTGTTTTGTTCGTTACCCTAGTATTTCCGTACCATTTCCTCTGCCAAACGTTCTAGTACACTGGCTATTAGGACGATTAAGATGACGCCCCTTCCAGGTGAGCTATACGTGTCAAACGAGCCGACCATTCCGAACGCCCGGGCGTTCGTGCGGAGCCTAAATGTTCTATTTAAGTATTCACGGCTCTACGGCTTAGAGCACGCCCGATCAACGACGCAATTCGATTCCACGTGGAGCGAACTGGAAGAGGCGGTGCGCGCGGCCGGCGAAACGGGGCTCCTGCTGGGAACGTCGGGCTCCCAACTCCTTCTGGATGGAGTTCCGCTCGAATCAACGGCAGCCGAGAGGAGTTTTGCGGAATTGCTGACCGCCACCGGCGTGGCGAGCATCGGCTTCCAACAAAGCGTCCAACGGGAAGAATTCGCCAACCTGGTGCGGGTTTTCATGGAAACGGGGCCTCGCGTGGCACCGCTGAGCGAACGGCTCGAGGCGCGTTTCGGGAAGGACAGCACTGGAGGAATTCGAATCAACGAGATTCGTTTCGTCGCCGAGGATGCGGGCTTTTCGGAGGCACGCGTTGCGGCGCAACTGACGGTAAAGACGCTAGGCGCCGACGCCGATCGGGTACAGGACTGGTTCCGCAGCCCGGAAAAGATGATCCAGCTCATCGCGGCTGCCGAAGGGGCACACGGCGGAAGCGGGACGGGGACAGGAACAGGGACGGGAAGCGGCACCGGTTCGGGCGGAGGCCCGGGGACGGGATCCGGCGGATATGGTCCGAGTGCGGAGAGTGGAGGTAAAGAAACGGGCTTGGTTGGAGGCGGGACGGACCCCGGAGTCGGCTTCGGACTCGCAGCGCTCACTGGCGCTGCCGCAAGCGCCGGCGTCGGCAGTGGTTCAGTATCTGCGGGAACAACGGAACCGCTGCCGCTCGACGAAGTTCAAATGCACAGCCTGCTGCGGCTACTCGCGCAATTCGGCGAGGCTACGCACGCGAAAAGCGCGCAGCAGCCACTCGACGCAATGATGTGGCAGCAGCGGATCGCCGACTTGCCGCAAAACGCGCAGGTGACATTGCGACAGGCGCTCGCCAGCGTGGCCGCCAAGACTCCCTCGGCAAAAGTGGACGAGAAGATGTTGCTGCGCCTGGCGGAAGACCTGGCGATTCGCTTCGCGCTCGACCGGTTCCAGCGCGGCGAGGTGCGAGTGAATGCCGTGCGCCAAATGCTGGACAAGATGGGGCACGAACTCGAGACGCTGCGAAAGTTGCTGAAAGCCCGCGAGGAAAAAATGAGCAACGCGGGCATCTCGATGGAGTCGCATGCGGACGTTCTGGACCGGCAGTTCTGGGCGGCGGTGCCGGACTCGGGGAAGCGCGCGGTGCTGACGTCGAGCGAGGCGTGGTGCATTCCGCCGCGGAACGTGCAGCAGTACGTGGAAGAGCTGCTGGGGCGCGGCGAATCGGAGGCGGCGGGAAACGTTCTTTTGAAGTACGCGTCGTGCGTGCGAAACAAGGACGCGGAGGCGCGCAAGAAGGCGGCGATCGGTTTGGGCCAACTCGCGGAACTCTACAGCAAGGCCGCGAGCCAGAAATTGCAGGACGCGCTCGTGCAAATCGGGCAGCAACTGGTGGCGGAGAAGGATCCGGAACTGCAGACGCTGCTGAGCGCGGCGTTCGTGCGGCTAAGCCAGGAATCGGCGCAACGGCGTTACTACAAGGCGATGCAGCAGGCGCTCGATTCGCTTGCCGACCTCGAAGAATTGCGGCCCCAATGGGCGCACAGCTTACGGCCGCGCATCGGCGTCGAGAACCGGATACCGGAATTCGTGGAAGAGGCGCTGACCGCGGAAGCGATGCCGGAAGGATTGGTGGCCGTTCTGAGCCGCGTCCCGGAAGCCGCGGGCGAGCACCTGGCAACGCGGCTAGCGCGGTCGGGGCGCCGGACCGAGCGCGAGAATATCGTCCAGTTGGCCAAAGCTGTCGGAGGAGCGTGCGCGCGTCACTTGAGGGAAATATTCAAGTCCGAGCCGCCGGCCAAGGCGGTTCTGGTGGTCGGGCTGCTGAGCCGTCTCGATCCAGTGTCCTTCGAAGAATTGCTGCCGATGCGGCTGCGCCACAGCGGGCGAAGCTTTCACGACGCGCTGGTGCGGCAGCTATCGATTGGCGGAGCGCCGGAGCGAGGGCGCCTGCTTGCGGGTTCGCTCGAACAGCTTGATGTGGCGGCGGTGTCCCTTGCGCTCGACGAAATCGGCATGTGCGGCGACACCGGTGCGGCCGGGACGCTGCTGCGGCTTGCCAGCGGCGAGATTCTGCCGCAGGGCGCCGATTACCTGCGCGTGAAAGCGATCGAAGCATTGGGACGCATGCGCGCGCCGGACGCAGTGGGACCGCTGCGCAATTTTGTAGAGGCGAAGAAGACGTTCGGCTGGACGTATCCCGACGAGATTCGAATGGCGGCCGCGCAAGCACTGGTGAAAATCGATCCCGAGTGGATGCAGGCGTTCTTGCCGCAATCGGGGCTGGACTCGGACGTGATGGCGCTGGCGCCGCTCGATCCGATCCCGGAGCGAGACGTGGTGCGGCATCGCCGCTACCGCCGAATCCGGCTGCCGCGCAGCGTGCCGGCGGTGCTGACTTCGGCGCGGGGGAAGTATCCATCGACCATCAGCGTGATGAGCCTCGAAGGAGGGCTGCTGAGCGGCGACGTTCAGCTAGCGGTAGGAACCGAGGCGACGCTCAAAATTCCCGCGGGGCTGCGGTCGATCAGCATGCAGGCGGTGGTGAGGTTTGTGCGGCCTCACTTGGCCGGCTTCGAGATGGTGGGAATGGGCCTCGAAGATCGCGCAAAATTGCGACGGCTGCTGATCTCACTGGGCGGCGACAGCAACCCAAATCCAACGCAGTAGCCGCCTGAAAACTCCGGTGCTGAAGCCCTACTAACGCTGCAATCTTGCCGCGGGCCTAAAGGCCCGCGATTAGGTCTTCGGCAAATCATCCGCCGAAACCCACCAGCCGTGCACCTGGCTATAACTGCGGAACGGCAGATGGACCTTGGCGACTGGGCCGTCCTCCATGTGCTGCGTATCGACGATGATGAGGTCGGCGCGGCCACCCTCGAGCAGGCGGTTTGCGATGCCCACGAGATAGCCATCACCCTCCGCAGCATCCTTGTTGCGCGGGACGAAGCAGCACTCCTGCAGGCTCGAATCATCGCCAACCCAGAATTCGGAAGTGGTGCGCGTGGCGTGGTCGAAGCGGGTGTAGGAATTCGTGGGGCGGAAGGCCACGTTGCCGAGCTTGGGATTTAGGGGTTTCGTGGGATCGGACGTGGGCATGAAGCCGTAGCGATACGGAATCGTCTGATAGCGATCGTCCTGGCGGGGCAGAGCGCCAGTCTGCGGGAAAAGCTGCTCCATGTTGTAATCGCGCGGGGTCTTGTCCGAGAGATCGACGGAAAGGCGATGGACCGTGCCTGCGGCAGCCTTGGGATCGAACGGCTCACCGTGGAGATTGGGGAAGAACGGGAACTGATTCTTGAGCGCCATATCCATGTCGACGTAGATTTTGTTGCCGTCCGAGAATGCGCCCATCACATGGGTGGCGCAGCGTTCGGGTCCCTTGAACCAGCGGAGATCCTTGCCGTCGCCGCCGCGCTCCATCACGCCGAACCAGGTCGGAAGAGTGGAGTCCCACGCGAAGTGAACCTGGCCTTCTTTCATGCGCTGAACGTTGGTCGCCATGGGAATGCAGAGGAAGGCGACGTGCTTCTGCGTGACGGCAAAATCGTGAAGCATGCCGACGTAGGGAACCTTGACCCAGGCTTCCCAGGTAATGTGTCCCTTGGCGTTGGCCGAGTAGACGTAGACGTCATTCGTGTCGAGACCCTTGGCTTCGTATCCGTAACCGATCATCTCGCCGCTTGCGTGGTCGAACTTGGGGTGAGCGCTGTGCGTGAGGCTGTGGAGGCCGCCGCCGAACGTGTAGTAATTGTCGATCGTCTCGAGGGTGAGCGGATTCATGGCGACCGGAGGGCTGTCTTCCTTGAGCGAGAAGAGGTAGCCATGGTGAAAGACGACGTGAGTATTCGCGGTGCCCCGGCTGAGGCCCTTGACGCTGGGATCGTCGGTGAACGGATTGCGGTACATGCCAAAAAGGCGGCGGCGCGCTTTGGCCTGAGCGTCAAAGCGTTGCGTGCGCGGGTAGCGGCTCTTGAAGTCGACGTGGCCATTCGAGATGCGAAACATGCTCACGTGGCCCTCGCCGTCGAAGGGGATATTGCCTTTCATCGGGGGATACTGCCAGTCGGGGCCGACGCGATAAAAGGCGCCGTCGATATTCAGCGGGATTTCGCCCTCAACGTCGCAATCGCGGATGTCGCACTCGCTGCGAAACGGTCCTCCGCCACCGAGGCCCGGCGGGTTCGAAAAGTGGACGGTTTCGGCCTTCGCGGGCGGCGCGCCCAGCGACAAACCACCCGCGACTGCACCGGTGCCCGCTGCAGCGAGCGTTCCAATAAAACTTCGGCGATCCATGCCCAACCCCTTGCCTGCGCTTTTTGGCTGCTTCGATTTGCGGCTCATGTTCCCCCCTTGCGCGAGGGAAGTATGTCCCAGTGCGACGTGCGCTGGCAAGGCCTCTTGGGAAATGCGGAGTGCGGCGAGGGGCGGGCGTTCAGGCGTCCAAAGTTCGACGTTGGACGATGGGGAGCATCGAAGGCAGGATGCGACGATAAGGCCGGATGCTGAAGAATTTCTCGCGGCAAGGGTCGCAACGATATGCCGGAATCAGGAGCAAACGCCTGAGAAACAGCAGGGCACCTTTTTCAACGCGTTCCCGAGCGATGCGCTGAAGATCGAAATTCCCGCATCTGGGACAATGCGCATAGCGCGCGAACGGGAGCGCCACACTTTTCGCGTAGAAGCGGAGATCGCAGGTGTGGCAGCGCCAGGGGCGCAGCGCGGTCAGGCTCCCGAAAAAGTCGGAGATGCCGCTACGACGGGAGCGAAAACAGTCCGCGCTTCGGCATTGCGGGCAAATCATTCGAACAACCGCCTCCCCCCTCAGACGACCGAGTAGGTACCAGTGTGACAGTTAGCTAGACTATACCGTACGACGGGCCAGGATCATCGGACGACGAATGCTTCTGGTGCGCAATATACAACACCGGATAGGGCGAGGCAATCCGCGTGTAATATGAACGGACGAGAGGAAGCGATGCCCGACTATACCGCCGAACACGCGCGCGCAGGAATCGATGCGAGGTTGCCGAAAATCGAGACGTGGCCCAATCACTTTCCGGGCTATGAAATAACGATTCGCTTTCCCGAGTACACGTCGATTTGCCCGAAGACAGGTTTGCCGGATTACGGCGCAATCGCGATTCACTACGAGCCGAAGAAGGTCTGCCTCGAACTGAAGGCTCTGAAAATGTACCTTCTCGGCTACCGGAACTTGGGAATCTTCTATGAAAACGCAGTGAACCGCATGCTGCGCGACATCGTCGCCGCCGTTCATCCCGTCTGGTGCAAGGTGACGGGCGAATTCACGCCTCGCGGCGGATTGTTCACAACCGTCGAAGCACGCTGGCCGCGCGGCCGCACGGACCGATAGCCCCGCTACTGCTCTGCCGGCCGCGCAGACGCGGGTCAGGCTTTTCCGGCCGCCATCGCTTTCACGGCAGCCGTGGACAGCGCCTGGCCGCCGATGCCCCACTCACCGCTCTTGACGTCTTCGATCACGACCCACGTGACCTTTCGCATGTTCTCGCCTTCGATGGAGACCATTGCTTCCGTAAGTTTCGTGATCATTTGCTGTTTCTGTTCCGGGGTGAATACGTCTTCGATCAGCTTCACTTGAATTAACGGCATAGCGTTTCCTCCGGGCAAGCTTTCGATTCGAGCATGCGCGGCGCAGTCGATCGATGTTCGATGCTGCGACAGCGCTGCTCCGTGCCTGGCAATCTATACAAAGCAGCCGTTCTTGTCATGAGAAGCGAATGAGAATTTCGTGAGGAAAAACGACCGGCCCTGTGCGACGGTCGTCGACTCGTACGTTGTATTTTCGCAGCGAGCGATCCCTTGTTATAGTCTGGCCCAGCACCGGCACGTCCGTGGATACGCCACGGAGCCGGCGATGGAACTGCAATGCAGCGCGCCTTCGGTGAAACGTCGTGAAGCAGCGAGTGAAAGATCTGATTTCGCAGCAGGCATCCCAGACGTTTGTCGGACGGAGGGATGAGATCTGCCTGCTCCTGAAGACGCTCGAGGAATCAGGCCCTGCCGTAATCTACCTTCACGGAATCGCCGGGATCGGAAAATCCAGGCTGCTGGGAGAGTTTGTCGAGCGAGTGCGCAAGCAACGTTCGCGCGTAATCGCTCTGGACTGCCGCGCCGTGGAACCTACCGAGCAGGGATTCCTGCGCGCGCTGGCGTCGAATTTGCGAAGGGAGGTCGCATCGACCGAGGATGCCGTAAAGAGCCTGGCAAACCGGAGTGCGCGTACCATCCTCGTTCTCGATCACTATGAAGTCTGGAGGCTGCTTGATGCCTGGCTGCGCCAGACTTTCGTTCCGCAATTGCCCAGCGGGTTGCGTTTGATTTTGGGCAGCCGCGAGCCGCCCGGGCCGGCGTGGCGATCGGCTCCCGGCTGGCAACGCCTTCTTTGCACGATGGAACTAGATGCACTGAGTGATGCAGACGCGATCGAACTGCTGGCCCGCGCCCGCGTGCCAGAATCGCGCGCGACGCGCATCAACCGAATGGTTCGCGGCCATCCGTTGGCGCTGACCCTGGCGGCTTCCACGATGGAAAGCCAGCAGGATCGGGTTCTGGAGAACGTCGCGGTTCAGCGAGTGATCGGGGATCTCGCACAATTCTATCTTTCCGACATCGCCGATCCACTTACACAGCGTAGCCTTGAGGCTGCGTGCGTGATCCGGCGCGCAACCATTCCACTGTTGAAGGTGATGGTTCCAGAAGGGGCGCCCCGGCAGGTTTTCGAGCGCCTCCGAGCCCTGCCGTTCGTGCATGGCGACGCGGACGGTCTCCACGTGCACGATTCGATCAAGCAGGCGATTGCCGCGACGCTCCGGAGCGCTGACCCGACGAGGTATCAGGGGTACCGGCGCGCAGCTTTGTCCGAGCTTCGGGCAGAATTGGCGCAGGCCTCGAGCAACGAGCTGTGGAGATACACGGCGGACATCCTTTACCTGCTGGACAATCCTGTGATTCGCGAGGCGTTTTTCCCCAGCGGAACCTGGTCATATACAGTGGAACCGGCGCGGCCTAACGACGGAAATACGATTCAGGCGATTTGCGCGCGGCACGAAGGGCGGGACGCGGCAGCCTGTCTTCGCCGGTGGTGGACCGCTGCCGCGGAGACGTTCTACGCGGCTTACGACCAGAGCGGAAGGATTGTCGGGTTCTACTGCCTTTTCGAGCCCAAGCGCATCCCAAAGGAAGTCATTCGGCACGATCCCGTGGTGAGGGGCTGGCTCAGTCACCTTCGTCGACTGCCAGTGCCGAGTGGGCAGAGCGTGCTTTTTCTGCGCCGCTGGCTGAGCGAAACGGCAGGAGAAGCGCCCTCAGCCGTGCAGGCGGCTTGCTGGCTCGACATAAAGAGGACGTATCTGGCCATGCGTCCAAAGCTGCGGCGCGTCTATTTGACGGTGAACGATCTCGGAGCTTATGGCTCCGCGGCGCAGACTTTAGGATTCCGTGGGATTGAAAGCGCCACTGTGAAACTTGACGGCAGAACTTACCATACCGCGATGCTCGATTTCGGGCCGGCGTCAGTTGACGGCTGGCTGGCCCGCCTGGTGGCGGCGGAGTTGGGGATGGAGAAAAAAGAAATCGTGGATCTGGAAGGGCGCAGCCTGATTGTGAATCATCGAAGAGTCCCACTCACGCGGCTGGAATTTGCCGTCGTCCATTATCTTCGCGAGCACAAAGGAAAGCCGGTGGACCGTGCGTCTTTGATTCGAGATGTGTGGGAGCATCCGTACGACGTGGGAAGCAACGTTGTCGATGTGGTGATCAAGGGATTGCGGAAGAAGCTCGGGAAACAGTCGAGGATCGTTGAAACCGTGACGGGCTACGGATATAGATTGAGAGAGAGCGATTGAAGCCGGTGCGATAAGGTGCGCCCGTGAGAACCAACCGGCCGGCAGACTACAGGATAGACTTCGGTGTGCGGCTCGGCGATAATCCCGCCATCGAAAGTGCGCTGCACGGAAGTGCGGCTTCGGCCGCGAAGGAGGTTTGATGAGCTTAACGTCGAATACGCCCGATGATACGCGGCCTGTAATCGAGGGCGGGTCGCTGCCGCGGTGGGTGACCGTGCTCTTCGTCGCTGCGTTCGCACTCGTCGGGTACCTTTTGTACGCGACCTACGCGCAGCGCCAGACGTCGGCCAAGAACCAGCAGGAAGCGGACAAGAAGACGCAAGCGCTGGCGGCCGAAGTAGACAAAACGAACGCGCGAATAGCGGATTTGAAGGGGCAGCTTGACGTCACCTCGCAGAAGCTGGGCTTGACGCAGGACGAATTGGCGAGGGCGCGCGGGCTGGCCCAGTCGATCCGTTCCGAGCAGCAGAAGAGCGACGCGCAACTGAAGCAGCAGATCGGCGAAGTGCAAGCGGACACGACGACCAAGTTCGGCCAAGTCGCGACGCAGCTCAATGGAACGCAAACCGACCTTTCGGCCACGAAGGCGGATCTTGAGGCGACCAAGGGCAAGCTGCAAAGCACGATCGGCGACCTGGGCGTGCAGAGCGGATTGATCGCGACGAACCACGAGGAGGTCGAGGAACTGAAGAGGCTCGGCGAACGCGATATCTTCGAATTTTCGCTAACCAAGTCGAAGACGGCTGAACATGTCGGCCCGATCCAGGTACAACTCCGCAAGGTGGACACGAAGCATTATCGCTACACGCTCAACGTGGTCGCCGACGACAAGTCGATCGAGAAGAAGGATAAAACCGTGGGGGAACCGGTGCAATTCTATGTGCGCGGCGCGCGTGCTCCGTATGAGATTGTGGTGTTCGACCTGGGTAAGGACACTGCGAAGGGCTACCTGAGCACCCCGAAGTCCGCGCAGGCCGCGCCGCCGTCGTCGAGTCCTTCGTCGCCGGCACCTGCCGCGCCTCCAGGCAACTGAGGACCCCGGCAGATAGATGGAGCGCCGGAAGACAACTCTCTTCTTAGCAATGGCGGGCGTGCTGGTGGTAAGTCTCGCCGCGAAACCCTTCCATCGGGCACAGGGAAACGCGACACCGCAGAAACCGGTACCGCCCTCGCCGAGCTCAGGTCCCTCCTTCGCTAGCACTGTGCGGTTTGCCTATGGCGGGAATGTGGCCGAGGTTCCTGCTGAGTTTATCGGCGGACTTGTCCTGCTGCCCCTGCACGTAAATCAAAGCCAACCGTGCCTTTTCGTGCTGGATTCGACGGCTGCATCAACGTCCATCGATCCGAGTCGCGCGGCCGAACTTGGCATCGTGACAGGGAAGAGTGCAGAACTGGAGTTCGCCGGCGTCACGATGTCGCTAACTGAGCTGCCTGCCGCTGCGAAGCCGGGTTTCGATACGCAATTCGGACGCGCGTACGAAGGGACGCTCGGCGAGGATTTCTTCGAGACTTTCGTGATCGGGATCGATTATGCGCGGAAGACGGTACGCTTATACGATCCCGGAACGTACCAGTACAGCGGGCACGGGAAGGGTTTCCACATCTCTTTTTCAGGCAGCACGCCGGTGGTCCGGGCGAAATTCAACGCGAACGGTAAAACGCTCGAGGCGGATTTCGGCGTCGACACCGCTCTGGATACTTCGGTGTTGTTCTCCGAGCGCTACGCGAATGCCCACCATATGCTGTCGCACTTCAAGACGATTCCAGCGATGGATGAGTCACCGGACCCCACGCAGGGCGCCCTGCTTGGACGCCTGCGTCTTTTCCAGATCGGCCCCTTTCCAGTGCAGCAAGCAATTGCCACCTTTTCCGAAAAGAGCTCGGAAAAGGGGCCGGAAAAAAGAGGTGGCCCGATCGGCAGCGGGCAACTTGCGGGAGAAATCGGCGGAGGGATGCTGCACCGCTTCACCGTGATCTTCGACTATCCGCACCAGCAGATCATCTTCGATCCAAACAGCGAGCGGCGTACCGACGAGATCGAGGACATGAGCGGAATTTCTGTGATCGCGCAGGGGCCTGGACTGCGGGGATTCGAAGTGACTCAGGTGCGGCCGGGAACGCCAGGAGCGGAGGCGGGCCTTCAAAAGGGCGACGTGATCGCGGGCATCGACGAGGATCCCGCCGCCGACCTTTCGCTGATGCAGGTCCGCGGCCTCTTTCGCCTGCTGGGGCATCCCTACCGGCTGACAGTCGAACGAAACGATCAGACACTCCATCTCACGCTGAAACTGAAGCGGCTGCTTCCCGACAACGAAGAATGATCTTCCGGCGCGGCTCCGCCGTTTAGAAACTTGCGGCGCCGCCGTCGACCAGCATATCGATTCCGGTGATGAAGCTGGCTTCGTCCGAAGCCAGAAAGAGCGCCGCACGCGCGACTTCGTCCGGTTCTCCCAGGCGATGCATCGGAGTGTTCTTGATCATTTCTTCGCGCAAAGCAGGGATCGCCTCTGGCGGCAGGCCGGGAGTGCGATTGATGATTGGCGTTTCCACGCAGCCCGGGCTGATGACGTTGACGCGAATGCCCCGACTGACCAGTTCCGCGGCGAAATTGCGGCCGAGAGCGCGGACGCCGGCTTTGCTCGCGGCGTAAACTGAGTTCGTGGGAATCCCCATCTTCCAGCCGATCGACGAAGTGATGACGATCGACGCCCCGCTTTTCATCATCGGCAAGGCTTTTTGTACCGTGAAGAACACGCCCTTGAGATTCACTCCCATGATTTGTTCCCAATCGCGCTCCGTGACGGCTTCGATCGGCAGGAATGCGCCGATTCCCGCGTTCACGAAGAGCACGTCGATGCGGCCGTGGCGGCGCTTGATCTCTTCCATGAGCGCGTCGGTCTGGCGCACGTCGGATATCTCGGACTGGATGGGGAGTGCCCGGGGACCGAGTTCTTTACCCGCGCTACGCAGGGTTTCGGGATTTCGTCCCGTGAGGACGACGTGAGCGCCTTCGCCGGCAAACGCTCTTGCGGCGGCGAGCCCGATGCCGCTATTGCCGCCGATAACCACAACCACCTTGTCGGTAAACCTGGCGCTCACGAGTGAATCTCCCGATTCGACATTTGCCTCAGGTACGCATCCAGCGTGGCATCACTAGAACATCGTGTTCGAGTGAAGCATCTCGGTAGGCACGGGCTGTGTGACCTCCCAGTGCTCAACGAGCTTGCCATTTTCGAGACGGATGATGTCCACGACGGCTATGCCCGGAGTGCCCGGATAGATGATCACATGGCTGTGGACGATTACGTGATCTCCATCCGCGAACACGCGCTTGATGTAGGTCTTGGCGTTGGGACTTTCCACCCGGACTCTGTCGAGAAATGCGTGCAGCCCTTCGGGACCGTCCGTGGCAAGCGGACTGTGCTGCTTGTAATACGCGCCGAAGAATTGAGGCGCGAGCGTGAAATCCATCGGAATCAGGACTTTTTCGAAGAACTCCAGAACAACTCTCTTATTCAGCGCTTCGATTTCGGATTTGGTGGGGGGCAAGGGGTCTTCTTTCCTGGCCGCAAATTCGCCGCCTAGTCGTACCTGTGAAGGGTCGAAGCCATGCGGCTTAACCGCGCGTCGGCTTTTGCGAAAACGCTGCCGGGCTCGAACTTTCCGGTGGCGCCGCGCGTGCCGGCGCGGCCCCCCGTGAGGATTTCGATCCCCTGCGGAATCGTGGCAACCGGATAGATGTGGAAGCGACCGTCGGCGACTGCTGCGATGACTTCGTCACGCAGCATCAGATCGTCGACATTCTCCGCCGGAATGAGCACGCCCTGATTGCCAGTGAGGCCCTTGAGGCGGCATACGTCGTAAAAACCCTCGATCTTTTCGTTTACGCCGCCAATCGGTTGAATCTCGCCTTGCTGATTGACCGAACCTGTTACGGCCAGCTCCTGGCGGATCGGAAATCCGGAAAGCGCGGAGAGCAGGGCGTAGATTTCAGTGGAGCTGGCGCTATCGCCATCGACGCCGGAATAGGATTGCTCGAAGCAGACACTGGCCGAAAGCGACAGCGGCTTATCCTGCGCGAAGGTGTGGCGGAGGTAGCCCGCGATGATCTGCACGCCCTTGTCGTGAAAGCGGCCGCTGAGATTCGACTCACGCTCGACGTTGATGATGCCGCTCTTGCCGAGCGCCACGGACGCCGAAATGCGCACCGGCTTGCCAAAGGCGTAGCCACCGATTTCCATCACGCTCAGGCCGTTGACCTGGCCCACGCGCCCGCCGGTGGTATCGATGAAGACGAGATTCTGCTCGATCATCTCGCGGATTTTTGTTTCGAGCAGATTGTGGCGCTCAATCTTCGCGTCGAGGGCCTGGCGCACGTGCGCGGCCGTGACGATCTTGTTGCCGTCGTGACGCGCGGCGTAGGAAGACTCACGGGCCAAGTCGGCGAGATCGAAAAAACGAGTGGTGATCTTGCCGCGGCCGCCGGCCAGCCGGACGCCGTGCTCGAGAATTGAGGCGACCGCCGAGCGGTCGAATTGCAGGAGCTTTTCGTCGTCGGCGAGCTTTCGCAGGCGCCCGCCGTACTGGCGGAAGACTTCATCGCTCCAGTTCATCTCCTCATCGAATTCAACGCGGACCTTGAAAATCTTTTTGAAGTCGTCCTCATAATCGTAAAGCAGCTCGTACATGTTGCGGTCGCCAATCAGGATGACTTTGACGTGGACGTCGATCGGCTCGGGTTTGAGCGCTGCGGCGCTGAACGGGAAAAACGTGTCGACCGGCTGGATCTCGAGTTTGCCGTGGTTGAGCGTGCGCTTGAGCGTGCGCCAGACGCCCGCTTCCGTCAGCGTATCGAGCGCGTACATCACGAGGAATCCGCCGTCGGCGCGCAGAAGCGAGCCGCCGCGCAGATCCATGAAGTCGGAGTTCCAGCCGCCGCGCGTGTCGTAGCTGCGGTGAACCGTCCCGAAGACGTTCGCGTATGTGGGAATCGTCTCGAAAATCACCGGACATTTTTCCTGCTCGCCGTGAGCGAGAATCACGTTCACCCCATAGACACGGAAGGGATCGCGATCGGAACGCTCCGGGCGCGGAGCGCCGCCTCCCTCGGAGGGCGGCTGTTCGTCTTCCCCTTCGCGCTCCTTGAACGGATCGAGATTGTCGAGGATGTGGTGGCGGACTTCTTCGAGGTATTCGGAGATTTGGTTGCTGGGATATTTTTCCTTGAGCTCCTCGATCACGCCATCGACCAGCACGGACGCGGCTTCCTGTTCGAGATAGCTCATCTCGCTGGCGAGTTCTCGGGAGAGAGAAAGGGTGCGGCGGTAGACGACGGTGAATTCCTGGCGGAATTGGTCGTACTTGCGTTCGAGTTCCTCGGCGGCAGCGCTTTCGAGTTTTCCTTCGGTGACCATCTTGGGGATTTCCTCGATGGGAACCATCTGGCCGTCGAGAACGGGAAAAATTTCGGGCAGAGCGACGGCGCCGACCTGCATGCGGCCGAGCGCGAACTGATCGCGCGCAATGCGGCGCGTGAAATCGTCCATCAATTCTTTTTCGCGGAGCGTGAAGCGTTCGACGATGCGCGTTTTCTGGCGCTGGAAGGGTTCGCCTTCGAACACCTGAGGGATGCGGCGGCGCAGGAAGTCGATTCCCGACTCGACTTCCTTGCGGAAGGCGTTCGCTTGCCCGCGCGGCAGGGTCAGCAGGCGCGGGCGGTCCGAATTCTTGAAGTTGTTGACGTAGCAGCGGTCGGGCGCCGGCTCGCTTTCCGGGTGCATTTCTTCGATCATGCGCACGATCATGCCGCCGCGGCTGGTGCCGGAGAGGCCGCAGACGAAGAGGTTGTAGCCGGACGCGGTCAGTTCGACACCCATGCGCAAGGCTCGCAGCGCGCGCTCCTGCCCGAGGTCGTTCGACGCGGGCTCGACGTCGGCCGTCGTTTCGAAGGGGATGCGAGCGGGATCGCAGCGCCATCGGAGCTTTCCGGGCGGCAATCCCGGATGGTTCGGATTTGAATTCTTTGGCATTCGACGGGGCGCCGCGAACTAGCGGGGCGCTACTCTAGCATGGCCGCGCGTCTCTTCCCATGAAGTTTGGCTCGATTGTTTCCACGCACCTCGGAAGGCGCATACAATTCGAGAAGAACGGCGATCGTCGCTATGATGATCGGCCCAAGGATCACTCCCAGAAGACCGAAAACCTCGATTCCGCCAAGCACCGCGATGAACACGATCAAGCCGCCCAGCTCGGCGCGGCCGCTGATCAACCAAGGCCGCATCACATTGTCCACCAGCCCCACGATGACGGCGCAGAAAACTATCAGGAATATTCCTCGTCCGAGATGCCCCCCGATCATCAAGCTGACCGAGGCGGGAATCCAGATCAGGGCCGAACCAACCAGAGGAACGAAGGAGAAGAAACCCATCATTACGCCCCAGAAGAGCGGCGCTTCGATTCCCGCCACGGCGAACGCGAACCCTCCGAGAAGGGCGTGCACGCCGGCGGCAGCGAGGCTCGAGGTCACGCTTGCAAAGATGAGTTCGCGAGCGTCCGCGAGTATGCGGTCGCCATGCTCCGACTCAAGAGGCAGCACCTGCCGCAGGCGCTCGACCATCGTGTTCCCGTCGCGATACAGGTAAAACATGGCCAGCACGGTGACAAACAAGTGAAAAAAGAAGAGAGCCGTGTTCTTGAGGATCGTGCCGAGCCGCGTGGCGACAAACGCCGCGGCTTGTTCCGTGTAGCCATGCAACGAAGTGATGATGTCGCCTTGACCGAGCTCCGGGAACCGGTTCTCGAGGTGGGCCCACGTGTCGGAAAGCCACGGGTGTTGACCGCTCGCAATCGAGAATTGAATCGATTGCACCGCCTCGACGCCCTGGCGCACGAACGAGGTCATCACCAGAACGCAGGGAACAATCAAGATAAGCGTGACCCCGGCCGTGCAGGCGAGCGCAGCCGTAGTGGGATGGAGGCGTCGCGCGAGCCACTCATAAACCGGGTAAGAAACGACTACGAGCACCGCCGCCCACGCAAGCGGGACGAAAAAGGGTCCAAACATCAGGTAGACGACATAGGCGAGCAGCAGAACGAGGCCGTAAAACAAGAAGCCGCCCAGCCTCTTCTGCAGCATCGTTTTTGCGGCCAAAGTCCCCTCTTTCCCAACGACCTGTCGAACGACAGATAGTGGCAATCCGCCGGTTTGTCAACTACAGGCGATCCAGTATACGAAACCGGGATGCTATACTTCCGGGAGGCTCGACAAAAATGTCTCCGGCACAGAATCCCGCCTGCCCGCACAAGCGCACGCAGCTGATTGCGAAGGACAACGAAGCGCAATACGTCGAGTGTCTCGACTGTGGGGAGATTCTGGAAGCGGGAGAGATCGAAAAGAAGGAAGCCGCCGCGGGTTTCGACGAATCGCTTTCCGACGCCTGAGTATGCGTATTTCCCGCAAGGGGTTATCGCTGGCTTGAAGTGATGTTTTGAGTTACGCTCTGCGCCTCAAGGCCCCGCCTTGTCCCGGCAATGCTCTTCAAAAGCTATAGCGCCGCCGTGTTTGGAATCGATGCCTACCTTGTCGAGGTCGAGGTAGACGTCACGCAGAGTTTTCAAGGCAGCTTCAACGTGGTCGGCCTGCCGGATATCGCTGTCAAGGAAAGCCGCGAGCGCATCAAATCGGCAGTGCGCAATTGCGGCTTCGATTTTCCGCTGCAACATGCAGTGACCGTGAACCTCGCGCCCGCCGATATTCGGAAGGAAGGCTCCGCGTTCGATCTGCCGATGGCGCTGGGCGTTCTCGGTTGCCAGGGAACCTTTTTCGGGAAAACTCTCGACGACTACGTTTTTCTCGGAGAGCTGTCGCTCGATGGCAGCGTGCGTTCCGTGCGCGGCGCGCTCTCGGCGGCGCTCGCGGCGCGGGAGCGCGGCATACGCAGCGTCGTGGTGCCGGAAGCGAACGCCCGGGAGGCGGCGGTCGTCGAGGGCATACAAGTGTTTCCGGTCAAATCGCTGCCCCAGGCTGCGGATCTGATCAATGCGCCGGAGTCGTTTCGGCCAGTATCCGTCGATACGTCGGCGATGCTTGCGGAAGCGAGCCAATATGCGGTGGACCTTCGGGACGTCCGCGGGCAGATGGCCGCGAAGCGCGCTCTTGAAGTCGCCTGCGCCGGCGGCCACAACATTCTGTTCATTGGACCGCCGGGCGCGGGCAAGACCATGCTCGCGAAACGTATCCCGACAATCCTGCCACCGATGTCGCTCGAGGAAGCTATTGAGACGACGCGGATCCACAGCGTCGCAGGGCTGCTCGACGACGCACGCGGGCTAGTCGGCACGCGGCCGTTTCGTTCGCCACATCACACGATCAGCGATGCCGGCCTCATCGGCGGAGGCGCGATACCGCGGCCTGGCGAGGTGTCGCTTGGGCACAATGGCGTGTTGTTTCTTGACGAGCTGCCCGAGTTCCAGCGGAACGTGCTCGAGGTGATGCGCCAGCCGCTCGAAGACGGCTGCGTGACGATCGCGCGCGCGGCGCTCTCCGTCAGCTTTCCTTCGCGCTTTATGCTGGCCGCGGCGATGAACCCGTGCCCGTGCGGTTTCTTCGGCGACGCCACGCGCGACTGCCACTGTTCGCCGCCGCAGATACAACGCTACGTTTCGAAGATCTCCGGACCACTGCTCGATCGCATCGACATTCATATTGAAGTTCCAGCGGTCAAATACAAGGAGCTGCGCGGCGATGTCGAGGTCGAAAGTTCCGCCTGCGTGCGGGAGCGAGCGCTACAAGCGCGCAAAATTCAGCTCGACCGTTATCGCGGCGAGACAAAGGTCTACTCGAATGCGCAAATGCCGCCCAAACTCATTCGCAAACACTGCGCCATTTCGAACGAAGGCGAGAAACTGCTGGAGACCGCGATCGCCCGGCTTGGGCTCTCGGCTCGCGCCCATGACCGAATTCTGAAGGTTTCGCGCACGATCGCGGACCTCGAAGGCGCGGACTCCATTGAGCCCAAGCACCTCGGCGAGGCGATCCAGTACCGCACGCTCGATCGGACGTATTGGGCCTAAGGACGGGCTCCCACACGTTTTTTCGCTCTTCCGTAGTACCGCACCGCGATTGACGGCTCCGCTGACGGTGTGATACCCATATCATCGTCATCCATCGAAGCATCTAAGGTATCTATGGCGACCAAGGCATCGAAGCTCGAAGTCACGCTGGACACGCTGCTCGAGAGCGTGGACCTGGCGGAAAACATCGTGCAACGCGTAGCCGAGGCCGCCGGATTCGGCGATGAAGACGTCCACAAGTTTGGCATGGCAGTGCGCGAGGGCGTCATCAACGCCTACAATTACGGCAACCGGCAGGACCGCACCAAGAAGATTCGCCTAACCGTCGAATTCGAGCCTGACCGGATGATCGTCCACGTTTGCGACGAAGGACAAGGTTTCGAACTGACTGAAATCCCCGATCCTCTTGCCGAGGAGAACCTCCTTCGAACCTCGGGCCGCGGCTTGTTCCTCATGAAGGCCTTCATGGACGACTTCAGCGTGCAGCGAGGCGCCTGCGGGGGTGCTGAGCTCGTGATGGTGAAGAAGCTTCCCGCCCGCGTCGTTGGGAGCGGCGCTCGTTAGACGGCGCCTCTCGGACTCGTTTACGAAGCCGCAAGTCTTCTGCTCCGGTCAACTTCCATACCTTTTGCGCGTCGGGCAAACTCCCGTCAAAGTCTGGACACACAATTCGGTTTATGCCAGAATCCCGCCGCCGATAGGGGTATGTTACCGCCGTTTGGAGAAAGACCAGCCTGTGAGCCAACACGGGCACGCGAGCGACCGGCGGTACGGCCCCACCTGAGTCGGGACTTCATGATGAGGAGCAGACACCGTTGGCTCGAGAACAGGGTGTGGTGAAGTGGTTCAATGCGTCAAAGGGGTATGGGTTCATTCAACGTCAGTCGGGAGAAGACGTCTTCGTTCACTTCTCGGCCATCCAGATGGATGGATATAAGTCGCTGAACGAGGGCCAGCTTGTGGAGTTTGAGGTCCGCCAGGGCCCCAAAGGCTTCCAAGCCGAAAACGTGACGAAGGTATAGCGCGGCGGCAGGTTTTCGGCCCCGTGCCTTATTCCTCGGGGTTTTTCCGCAAGCCAACGCGTATTCCTGGGGATGATTGCAGACACTAGACGTGTGCGCGCTCGCATACCGCTCTGAAGGACCGTTTGTGATACGATTTAGTATCTGAAATTCAGGCCGGAGACGATATTTGCCACAGCATATCCCTCGGAAACAGCTTAAGAAAGATGAAGTGCGCGAAACGCTGCAGCATGGGGCAGACGCGCTGCTTTCGCACCAGCAAGCCACTCTCTACATTTTGATCATTGCCATCGTCGTGGCCTTGGGTGTTTTCGGCTGGAAAACGTACACCGAGCGCCAGACGGTGAAGGCGTCAGCTGAGTTCGACAGCGCTATGAAGGTTTTTCAGTCGCCGGTAGGAACGCCGCCGACGCCGGGCGAAACCTCTTACGCGAGCGACAGTCAAAAATTCGCGGCTGCAGCACCCCAGTTTGCCGATGTCGCATCGAAATATCCCCGAACCCACGCCGGCCAGCTGGCGCGGTACTACGCGGCGCTGAGTTATGAAAAGCTCGGGAAGGTCGGCGACGCGAAGAAAGAACTGCAGGACCTGACGAGCAGCAGCGATCACGAGGTGGCCGCACTGGCGCAACTCGAACTCGCGGGCATCGACGACCGTGCAGGGCAGGACGACGAGGCCGTGAAACTGTACGAAGGTTTGATCGCCCAGCCGAGCGTGCTGGTCCCGAAGCCCGTCGCGATGATGGCGCTGGCCGAGCACTATGCCCCGAAGAATCCCGCGGCGGCGGCGAGACTTTATGCCCAGATCAAGTCCGAGTACCCCGACACGCCGATTGCCGAGCAGGCCGATCAGGCGCTTGCACTGCTTGGCAGCAAGTCCTGACCTGCCCCGCGGCTGGTCTGCACCTGCTCCCATACACTAAAATGGATGCGATGCCGCTGGCACCTTACGCGATGGACGTGCGGCGGTCCCGCGGCCGCCGTTACCCCGAACCGCAACATCCCTACCGGAACGATTACGCACGCGACCGCGACCGTGTGATCCACTCCCGTGCTTTTCGCCGCCTGGAAGCGAAAACGCAAGTTTTCACGATGCGTTTCTCCGATCACTTTCGCAACCGGCTGACCCACACGATCGAGGTAGCGCAGATCGCCCGCACTGTGGCAGGCGCGCTCGAGCTAAACACCGATCTCACCGAAGCCCTCGCGCTTGTCCACGACATCGGGCATCCACCCTTCGGCCATGCAGGCGAGCGCCGGCTCGATGCGCGCATGCGCGAACATGGAGACCGATTCGACCATAATCTTCATGCCCTTCGTATCGTCGAGCAGTTCGAGCAGCGCTATCTTGACTTCCCGGGATTGAATCTTACGTTCGAGGTACGCGAGGGAATCATCAAGCACTCGCGGGACTACTCTGCCTCGGAGTTTCCCGAGCTGGCGGAGTATCTTCTCGAGGAGCGGCCTCCGCTCGAAGCGCAATTGATCGATCTGGTCGACGAGATAGCCTACAACACGGCCGATCTGGACGATGGTTTTGAGGCGCGCCTGCTCGATTTCGAGCAATTGCTTGGAGAAGTTCCCGCCTTCGACACTGCGTACACCGACGTGGAACGTCGCCATCCGAGCGGCCCTCGAAAGCTGAAATTCAACGAAGCGCTGAAGCACGTACTCAATGGTCTCGCCACGGATCTGATCGACTGCACGCGCCGAGAGGTGAAAGCGAGTGGTGCCCAGAACGTAGAGGACGTACGGCGCCACTCGAACCGGCTGGCGGGTTTTTCACCCGATGTTGCCCGCCAGAACGCCAGCCTGAAGCAGTTTCTCGCCGCGCGCGTCTATTCCCACCCGGCGATTTCCGAGGAGCGCGATCGCTCTGTCGCCGCGCTTGACGCCCTCTTCTCGTTCTTCCTCAGCCATCCTGACCGCATGCCGAAACACTACTCGGAATTGGCGCAGAGCGAGCCGCGCCACCGGGTGGTTTGCGACTACATCGCGGGGATGACCGACCACTTTCTTCTACGCCAGTGCCACGAGATGCTCGGCGTGCCCGTGTCGCGAGGATCCTAGCGTCAAGAGTGGGGATCGGCGGAGTAACTTGCGCGTATCCTCGCCGAACCTTTGCGCCGGGCTTCCTTGACACGGCCCCGAAGCGACATATAATGAAGTTTAAGCCTCACAGTTCGGGGAAAATCGATGTTTCTGGATGTAAAAGAGCTGGCAGTCCGAAAGACACGCATCCGGAAAAGCTACGCCCCGGGAACCATCGATTTCCATTCCGGCGAGTTCCGGCAGGTCGAACCCCTGGAAGTGCGTGCAACTGCGGAACTTATTGAGGGCCAGATTCGTGTGTACGGCAACCTGCACACGAGAATAGAGCTGGTGTGCGCGCGCTGCCTCGACACGGTGATCGA
>Ga0335074_10001185_pt1 | contig 35559 bp, 35 predicted proteins | sample Lox_Sample_23_FD_206715 | JGI IMG/M metagenome (GOLD analysis project Ga0335074, IMG submission 206715) | Soil microbial communities from Loxahatchee National Wildlife Refuge, Florida, United States - Lox_Sample_2.3 | ecosystem: Environmental > Terrestrial > Soil > Wetlands | place: USA... | reverse complement strand
AACGCGTCCATGCCGACATGGAGCGCGACCGCTTCTTCACGGGTGCCGAGGCCGTCGCCTACGGCCTCGTGGATCGCGTGATCGACCATCGGGAGCTCGCCCGCGGCGCGCGCGGCTTCGGACGTGGCTGAGCCTCAGAGGCCGCGGCCCGTCAAGACGTGCGGGATCGTGCGCAGGAGCAGCTTGAGGTCGGTCCAGAGCGACCAGTTGGCCACGTACAGATAATCGATCGCGACCATCTCGTCGAGCGGGACGCGGCTCGAGCCAAGCACCTGCCAGTGGCCAGTCATTCCGGGCGTCAGCTCGAGCCGCCGGCGGTGCCAGCCGACGACGCGCCGGTCCTCCTGGGGGATCAGCGGTCGTGGGCCCACCAGGCTCATCTCGCCGCGCAGCACGTTCACGAGCTGCGGCAGCTCGTCGAGGTTGGTGCGCCGGATCACGCGCCCGAAGCGCGTGATCCGAGGATCGTTGGCGATCTTGAAGAAGCCCTCTGCGGCCTCGTTCTCGCCAGCTAGCCCCCCTTGCGCTGTTCGGCATCGACGCACATCGAGCGGAACTTGAGCAACTCGAACCGTCTGCCACCGCGCCCGACTCGTTCCTGGCGGAAAAAGATTGGTCCACGCGAAGTGAGCTTGACCACTACTGCGGTTCCGGCCATCAGCGGGGCGACCAGGGCCAGTCCGAGAGACGCGCTCAGGACGTCGAACATCCGCTTGACGATCCTCGAAGAGCGAGGCAGGTTGAACGAGCGCACGCCGAGGACCGCGACGCCTTGGACGTCGTCGAACTCCACGGCCGAGCCGACGACCTGCAGCAGCGCAGGGATTACGCTGACGCGCGCGCCCGTTGCCCCGAAGGCGCGCATCAGATCGAGCGTGTCGCTGCCTGCCGCGGTGTGCGGGGAGATGATCACGCGCTGGATCTCGAGCCGGCGGACGAGCTCGCGCGCGTCGGCGACGGCACGATCGATGACCTTCGGCGTCGCCCGTGGCGAGACGCTGTCGAGCTCGATCGTGGCCACCAGCCCAGCATTCGTGGCGTTATCGTGCTCGAGCTTCTCGCCGAATCGCACCGCCTCGTCGGTCGGGCCGATGAACAGGCAGCGTTCCGCCGAGATCAGGCGCCCGCCGACGCGGCGAGCCACGACGCGGGCCGCGGCGGAGGCCGCGAGCACGACGATGAACAGCGCAATCGCTTCGCGGGGACCCAGCACGCTGTCGAAAACCACAGGGCTCGAGATCAGCGCGAGGAACGACATCAGCCCGGCAAATTGTGCGAGCGCCGGCAATTCGTCAAGCGTTGACTTGCGCAAACGAGCGGGATCGTGGTCGTAGAGCCCCAGGATCTTCGCGACCAGAGGAGCCACGAGCGCCAGGATGGCGCTCTGGACCGTCATATGTGTGCCCTTGCCAAACGCCGCCGCTGCCACCGCCGCGATCGCACCGGCACAGACGTCCGCCGCTAACAGCAAACGCCGATATCGGGCATCGCGCCGAAGCGCCCCATTGGGGGTCTGCGGCCCCGTCGGTGGCTCGAGCTCTCGGACGACCGAGGACTCGAGTCCGTGGATGATCGTTGCCTCGGCATCGCGAGCCCCGTCGTCAAGTGCACGCGGCAGTAGCTGTGGCGGATTACTGCGACCGGTCGGCATGTAGGTGTGTCATCAAAACTGACGCACGAGCGCACCCGGCCAGCGCACCCATCCGCTCTAGAACCGCCTTCCCAGCTCGATGAAAGCACTCATTGCTCTCATGCGCCTAGCAGGCACTCGCGGCTCGCTTACCCACCGGCCCATTGTCGTAAACGCTCGAGCCATATGAAGTGACCGTAGTTACAAAGTAACTACGGTCGCAGGATCCCTGCGAGAAGAGGTGTGGTTAGTTACCGAAAGCTGAGGATTTGATCTAACGGATCTTGTGATCAACGTCACTAATCGCGCGGTTTCTCGCAGCATGCAGATGTAAGCTTGCACATTGTCTCGATCTCTAAATCGAGATCCCAAGACAAGCCGAACGGCGCTATCATTCTGGCCTGCCAAGTCTCCGGCGCGTCCAAAGCCTTGCCGGAGACCCTAGTGGGGATAGAGCCTGTCGCCGGGGACGGGTCGGGACCTACATTCCGGGCCATCGGGAAGCGCTCGTCGCAATCGCGGAAAGCTCCGCTTCCTGATGCCCGCATGGTTGTGATTCCAGGACGCTGATCGCACTCGGCGATCTTTAGACATATGTCCGATGACGCTCACTCCCGGATCTCCTCTACTTCGAGTGAGCGAGACGTGCAACTAGTCACCGAAACGGTTCTAACGAGATGACAAGTTGTTCACAACGAAGTTGTGTGCATGTCCAGACTGAGGGTATGAGCCTCACAGCAATGGGCCGTTTATGAGACCGTTCGCGCGAGTCACCGACCGCTCCGATCGTTCACGGGGTAGCCCCGGCGCCTCGCACCGGCAAGAGCAGCTGCGCGATGATCCGCAGCACCGGCGTCTCGGCCCGGGTACGGCTGTTCGTGACGGCGTGCGGCTTCCGCTGGTCGAGGGTCCGCTGCGCGGATCAGCGCTGCGCCGTGCTGCGCACATCCGCGGCTTGCTGGCGTCCGCCGATCTTGCGGCGGCTGTTCTAACTCTGGTGGCGATCGACGCGTTGTATCCCGACGCAAGCCTGGTCACTCCCGAGACACTTGCGCTCTGCCCTGCGATTCTGCTGCTCGCGCGAATATTGGGCCTCTACCATAAGGACGAAGTTCGGCTGCGTCAGACGAGTCTTGACGACGCGCCGGCGCTGTTCCAACTCGCGACGCTGTACGCGCTCGGCATATGGTTGACTCGTCACGCCACGGTCGAGGGAGGGCTGAGCGGAGCCCACGTGATGACTGTGCTGGTGGGCTTCTTTGCTGCTGCACTGTGCCTACGCTCGGCTGGACGCGGTCTGGCCCGACGCGTGCTCTCGCCGGAGCGGTGCCTGGTGGTGGGAGAGGTGGGCACTGCGCAGCGCCTAGCCCGTGCACTGCGAGCGGCCGCGCACAACGCGCGAGTGGTCGCGTCGATCGAGTGCGATAGCGCGAAGGCCGAGCAGATGACGTTCTCGGATCTGTCGCACGCGGACAGCCTGACACGGGTCGTCGAAGCCGAGCGCGTCGAGCGGCTCGTGGTCGCGCCGCGTTACCCGGACATCGGCCATGTGCTATCCCTGGTGCACACGGCGAAGTCGATCGGTGTGCGCGTCACGCTCGTGCCGTTTCTCGGTGAGATCGTGGGGGCGTCCGCGGAGCTCGAGAGTGTCGGCGGGGTGAGCATGCTGGGCATTCCCCAGCTGGACCTCTCGCGTTCAGCGCGGTTCATAAAGCGTGGCGTGGACTTGATCGGGGCGTGGGTTGTGCTGATCGTCGCGTCGCCGTTTGTCACGATCGTCGCGGCGGCGATCAAGGTCGATTCGCCGGGTCCGGTGCTGTTCCGGCAGGTACGAACGGGGCGTGACGGGACCAGATTTCAGATTCTGAAGTTCAGGACGATGGTCGATGGCGCGGACCTCAAGAAGGTGCAGCTGACTGCTCGGAACGAGGCGGTCGGTCTTTTCAAGATCGCCGAAGACCCTCGCGTCACTCGCGTCGGAAGATTGCTCCGCAAGGCATCCCTGGACGAGCTGCCTCAGCTCTGGAACGTGATTCGTGGAGACATGAGCCTCGTCGGACCACGCCCCCTCATCGAGGACGAGGACGCGAAGGTGGTCGGATGGTTCCGGCACCGACTGCGGTTACAACCTGGGATGACCGGTCCGTGGCAGGTGCTCGGGTCGGCCCGCATCCCTCTCGACGACATGATCCGGATCGACTATCTATACGTGGCGAACTGGTCGCTTTGGGGCGACATCAAGATTCTTTTGCAGACGATCCCGTACGTGCTGCTGGGTAGGGGGATGTAGTGCCCGCGGAGTGTTGCATAGAGAGAGCGGTAGGGGTCCAGCGGAGCTCGCACGATCTTCAGGTGACTTCTCGCGACACTCTCTGTCAGCGTCTCGGCGCTGGGGCCGCGCGATCGGCCGGCGTGTGGACCAGGTCGGCGTGCCGTGGGCTGGTCGTCGCGGAGGCCAATGACGCCATTCTGCTCCTGGACGAACATGCCGTGGAACTGCGCAGCTTCCAGGGCCATGCACGTCAAGCGATCGAGGTGCAGCAGGTGCGGATAGAGAGACCGACGAGCGTCCCTCCGGAATCGAGTCGCGACACGCCAACCCCACGGTCAATACGGCCGACGCGCATGGTTGGAGAGACGGTCGGTCCGTCGAGCGACGGCGCTCGTGGCGGCCGGTCGCCAATCCGGCGAATCGGTGGCCAGGCCCGGGTTCCAGGTCGTTTCATAGCGCGTGTGGTGAGGTCGGTATGGTCTTCGACCGCACCGATCGGCTTCGGGTCGGGTTGGCTATGAGTGGAGCCTGCGTGCAGCGGCGCGAGCAGCGCGGCGAGAGCATGCTCGCGCAGCAGCAGGGCGGTCGAGCCAACAGTGCATTGGCGCGTGGTCACACCCGCTCAACGGTACCCATCGATGTTCACGTTACCTGCTGATTCTCAGGTTCAGGACCGAGAGGCGAGACAAGGTACGACGACTCATATGACACGAACACTCAGGTCAAAGACGCGGCTCACGAATGCTCCGTTACAAGGAAGTTCGAGTCCTCCCATCGACTTCGACTTTCGCGGATTGCGCCTCGCGGGGCTAGAACTCGAAGACGCCATTCATTGGATCACCGCGCGGGCGCACGCGCGCCGGCAGGCGATCGTGGTCACCCCGAACATAAATCACCTGCATCTGGTACAAGTATCCGACCAAGCGCGCGATGCGATCGCGGGGGCTGACCTTCAGCTTGCGGACGGATGGCCGATCGTGGCCGCGTCGCGGATCCTCCGCCAGCCCCTCCCCGGACGGATCGCGGGCATCGACCTAGTTGAGCGCCTCGTCGACAGCGATGACGAGTTCAGAGTTGCGATACTCGGTGGGCCATCCGATGCCGCTTTGCGACTTGCGGAGCGTGCGCGCAGGAGGAACCAGGTCGTGTTGGTGGACGAGTTGTGCCCCGGCTGGGATCAGGAGGAGCCGCGCTCCCGGCTGGCTCAGCGTCTGTCCGCGGTGGCCCCGGATCTGACGTTGGTCGGCATCGGCGCGCCCCAGCAAGAGATCCTCGCCCACGAGCTCAAATCTGCGGTATCGGGCCCGATCGTCTGCTGCGGCGCCGCGATTGAAGTACTCGCCGGGATGCGGCCGCGGGCTCCACGGATTCTTCAGCGCCTCGGGCTGGAGTGGGCGTTCCGCCTGGCGATCGAGCCGCGCCGACTGGCCCGGCGCTACCTGCTTGCAGGAGTCACCTTCGCTCGTCTGCTCGGCGCTACATGGGCGCTCCGGATTCACTCAAGATCTCCTAACGCGATCCGTGCTTATCGCCTCAGAGCGGAGGGTAAGCTCCTTATCTCAGGCCGACGTGTGGCCATACATGTGTCCCGTGTCCGAGAAGTGTTGCGTGCGGGCGTGCACCCGGGGTCATGGCCAAGGCCGGTGTTCCGCCCACCAACGGTCCATCGCGGCCCGGCGGACCGCCTTCGAACGATGAATCACGACCCCGAAAGGGAATCAGCCTAATGGAATCCAGCCACACCCAGTCCGAGCTCAGGCGCCGCGAGCGACCCGAATCACTGGAGAACGGCGAGGAGTTCGTGTTCGAGCGGACGGGAGAGGACTCGGCACACAACGGGCAGAGCCGTCATCAGGGCGTCGAGGCACTCGCTGCGCCACCTTCCCACCCGAACGTTAGCCTCGGCACGGCGTTGCGCCGATATCCGGTGCTAGCGCTCCTCCCCGTCGTGATCCTCGCCGCTGCGGGCATCACGCTTGGGCTTCGCCGGCACCCAACCTACACCGCGTCCACCGTAATCAACGTCGGCGCGCCCGATCTCAACTCTCAGGCCACGCCCGGGTATGTCGAGGCCGAGCAGACGCTGGCTTCGGCCTATAGCCGTGAGGTGACCAGCCAGTTCGTTTACAAGCCGGTCGCAAACGACCTGCATATCTCCGAGGCGGAGGTCGCCTCGCGTCTGAGCTCTTCGGCAGTCCCCAGCAGCCCGACGTTCACCATCAACGCCACCGGGACGCAGCCGCAGGGTGCGATCACGCTCGCCGGGACGGCGACCAAAGAGCTAAACCACTACATCAACGTCCTCGACCAGGGGGAGACGTCGTCCACGCAACTGCTCAACAGCTACCGGGCCGCGGAACGCCAGGCCGACCGGCTGTCCGGGATCAGCGGTCACCTACAGGGCGAGAACAACGTTCAGCCGGGCTCGGTGTCGCAGGCTCACCTCCAGGCGGCGAAGCTCAACGCCCAGATCGCCCTCCTCCGAGCCAACGCGCTGGCAACGCAATACACCAATGGCTCGACGATGAGCCGCGGCGCGATCATCCAGGTGCTAAACCCCGCCACCTCCGCGTCGAGCAACCGGCGCTCGATCACGGAGCGCTACGGAATCATCGGCGCGGCGGCCGGAGTTGTCCTGGGGGCCGCGCTGGCGCTGCTGGTTGCCAACCTCCGACGACGCCGTTGGCCGGCTGACGCGTTGGCGTGACGCTTCGCCGAGCAGCACGGAACGCCGGTTGGCTGTCGCTGCCGGCGGTGGGGGTAGTCGCGGTATTTGTCGCCACCGCTGTCGGTCCGCACATGGGGACGTCTACCAAGGCTTTCCCATTGCTGGCGGCGGGCGCCGCTGGCGTAGTGGGTCTGCTCGCAGCCGCAGTCACGGTCGAGCCGGCGTGGATCCTCTCCGCGGGGGTGGCGCTATCGATCTTCTCTGGAAACTGGGGCTACATGCACGTCCCGGTGCCGGTGGACCGCGTCGTGATCGTTACCGGCATTGTCACGGTGCTGGTGCGCTCGGTCGTGGTCAAGGGCGCGCCGCGGGTGGAGGTGCGCCGCGTGCACTGGATCCTGGCATTGCTGATCCTGTACGCCGTCAGTTCCTCGGCGTGGGCCAACACGCTGTCTCAGCACGAGGCCGCGTTTGAACTGATCGACCGCCTCGGCGCGGTGCCGTTCCTGCTGTATCTCGTGGCGCCGGCGGCGTTCGCCACCGAGCATCAGCGGAACATCCTGCTCGTGACGCTCGCGCTCGTCGGCGCCTACCTGGGAGCGACGGCGTTCCTCGAGATGATCGGGCCCCACAGCCTTGTGTTCCCATCGTTCATCAACAACCCGGCGCTCGGCATCCATGATGGCCGCGCGCGCGGGCCGTTCCTGGAGGCGGGCGCAGACGGCCTGGCGATGTTCTGCTGCTCTGTGGCTGCGATCATGCTTCTGGATCGCCCGCGCCGACCGTGGCTCCGCTCGGCAATGATCGCTATCGCCGGTCTGTGTCTGCTCGGCCTGATCCTCACGCTGACCCGGCAGGTTTGGGCTGGCGCAGCGGCCGGGGCGCTACTGGCCTCGGTGGCGTCGCCCAAGCTCAGACGTCACCTGCCGGCGGCGGTCGTTGCCGGCGTTTTCCTGGTCGGCGGAGCGTTGCTGGTGGTCCCGGGCCTGCAGGCAAAGCTAGACGCCCGCGCGGTGGCCCAGAAGCCAGTGTGGGATCGGCTCAACTCGGACTCCGCTGCACTTCGGATGTTCGAGAGCCGGCCGCTTCTGGGATTCGGATGGGGGACGTTCCCGCGTTACAGCCCGTACTACTACCACGTGGCCAGGAATTATCCTCTGTCGTCGGTGGGAGAAGTCCACAACGTCGTACTCTCCAACGCGGCCGAGCTTGGCGTGATCGGCCTCGGGCTGTGGCTGTTAGGGCTGGGCGCGGCGATCATCGCGCCGTTCCGCCGTCGCGGCCCGCCAAGCCTTGAACCGTGGAAGCTCGGATTGATCGCCGTTACCGTGGCGTGGTTTGTCCAGGCCAACTTCGCGCCGCTGGCGTACGCGTTTGACAACTACATTCCGTGGTTGTTCGCGGGGATCGCGCTGGGCCTGCCGCAGACGGCTACGGCTCGCCGCCGTGAGCCCGAGGCCGCGAGGCCGAGACCGGCGTGGACGCGGCCTAGGGTTGAAGTTGAAAACCGACCGGATAGCGTCGGCATTGGTTAGGAGGCGGCCGGCGATGGGCGTGGATGCCCCACAGCGGTCGTTTCTGGTGGCCCAGCTACCAGCCCAATCGCCCGGGGTCACTGGCTATCTCACGCTCCTTAGCCTCGCCTTGACGCGCGCGGGCGTGGAGGTCACGAGCGTCGACCGTGCGGCGCTATGGCGGCTGGGGTGGCGGCGCGACGTCGATCTGGTGCACCTGCACTGGCTGGAGTTCATCGCTCCGAGCGCGCCAGGCGGCCTTGGTCTGCTCCGCACCATGATCCGCGACGCGCGTCTGATCGCCGCGCTGACCTGGCTGCGTCTCCGTGGGATCAGGCTGGTCTGGACCGTCCACAACCTGGAGCCCCACGAGCCGGCTCATCCACGGCTGGAGGAGTTGCTCGGCATGCTCGTCAGCCGGATCAGCCACGCGCTGGTGGCGCACTCCGCGTACGCGCGCAGCCGGATCCACGAACGCTGGGGTTCCGCGGTGAAGGTGGCGGTAATTCCTCACGGCAACTACATCGGGGTATTCGCACGGCCGAAGGGCACCCGTGCTGACATCCGCCGTTCCCTGGGAATCCCGGATGACGCCTACGTGTTCCTGGCCTTCGGCCAGGTGCGGGCGTACAAGCGATTGACCGATCTGGTCGAGGCGCTCGGGGCCCTCCCGAGTGACGACGTGCGACTGCTGATCGCGGGAAAGCCGGTGGCGGCTGAGGAGGTCCGTCGCCTGCGCGATGCGGCGGCGTCCGACCCGCGGGTGGTCCTCGACTTGCGCCAGGTACCAGACGAGGAGGTGTCAGCGCTGCACTTGTGCGCAGACGCTGCGGTGCTTGCCTATCGGGACGTGTTCTCGAGCGGCGCGTTGTTGCTGGCTCTTTCTTTTGGTCTGCCCGTGGTGGCGCCCAACGTGGGCACCGCCGCTGAGCTCGTCGGGAGCCACGCGGGCGAGTTATTCGGACCGGGAGGGCTGACCGCGGCGCTGGACTCGGCCCGGGCGACCGACCAGCCGTCGCGCGCCGCGGCGGCCGCGGCCGTCGCCCGTCAGTACGGATGGGATCGGGTGGGCACCGAGACGGCAGCGCTCTACTACGCCCTGGCGACGAAAACCATCTCGTCAGCCAACGTCCATCGTCGATAGCTCAAGGCGTTGACGACCGGGCCGGTGATCCGCGCGATCGACCGCGCCCCTCTGTGCATACCGACAACCCCCAAGCTCTCTCTGATGTGCCAGTCTGCGCTTGCGATGGGCCGGACCATGCGGACCTCACTAAAGCCTAGCCGCGCGAGCAGTGCCGCCAGGGAGACGGGGTTGAACAACACGAGATGGCGCGGAGGGTCGAGCGCGCGCCAATATCGCCCGAATACCAGGCGATTCAGCGAATCCAGGTTAGGGGTCGCAATCCACAAGGCACCGCGTGGGGCAAGAACGCGACGAACTGCACGCAGAGCCTCCACGGGGTCGTGAATGTGCTCGAGCACGTGCCCGAGCGTGATGTAGTCAAACGCGCCGTCGGTCTCCGGTGAAAGGTCGGCGATCGTGCCGCGGCGCACCTCCAGGCCGCGGTTGCGAGCCTGATCCACGGCGCCCGCATCAGGCTCGATGCCCATTGTCTCCCATCCCAATTGCCGCATCAGAGCGAGATACGCGCCATTGCTGCAACCAATGTCGAGAAGGCGACGGCCGCCGTACGGAGAGGGAGCATGTCGTACCAGCCGATCCGCCGCCCGTCGGGTTGATGGGGCGATGCGGGTGCCAAGACCGGCCAAGCGCGAGCGAGAAAGCTCGTAGCCGTACTTCCGGGTGAGATGCCTGTCGGCGACGGCGCGCCGGATGCGGTCACGCGCTGAGCGCGAGGGAGGACGAAGCGAGGGGGCGTTGTAGGGCTGGTAGTCGGCGGCATACGCATTCCCGATGGCGTCTGGGGTGTAGCGCGGAGACAGCCACGCGCTGCGGCACGCTGCGCACTGCGAGAGCGCCCACGGACCAGGCACGTGCGAGGTAAGACTCGGGTGCAGCGGCGTGAGCGAGCCCCCGCACAGCCCACATGTGGACACAGTCTCCAGATCTGTGTCGGAAGGATCGACGGTCAACGTCATCTACCTACCTCCAACCTCTCGATTACCCCAACACGGTGACCGTCGAACCACGCTCGGATAGTGGCGTCGTCGGTTTGCATTCCCTTCGCGTGGCGCGGGGGCGCTCCGCTTCCACCACCGGCGTGGGTGATGATACCGTCGTGATTGCGGATCGCCTGGACGGCATGCCCTGCTCGCAAGAGATCGGCCTGAAGCTTGGTCACGCCCCACCACCAGTGAAAATCGGGCGACAGGCCCTCGAACAGATCACGGTCGATCAAGAAGCAGTATCCGTCTGCCCGAGGCCACGGCCCGCCCTCGACGAAGCCCAGGCTCGTCGCGCCTCGCTCATGCACGTCCAGCAGTCGTCGCAGCCAGCTCGGATCCCGGATCTCGATGTCCGGGTTGAGTAGGAGCACGTGACGGCTGCCCGGACTGCTGACGCGCAGCGCCGTATTTACGCCACCGGCGAAGAGTGTGTTGTGGTCGAGCAGCGTGAGGATGTTGATCGCTCGTCTCCATGAGAGTTGGTGCAGCAGACACCGCGTCGGAGCCTTCGACCGGTTGTCGACGACGACAACTTCATACGCGACGCCTGAGGTCCGTCTCAGCGATCGAAACAATCGCAGAATGTGCCTGGGAGCGTTGAACGTAACGATCAGGATGGAGACTGCGGGCTCGTTCATCGGACACCCGGCGCGACGCGCTCGGAGGAATTCGGATGAGAGAGCATCTCGTCCGCCTCAGCCCAGGTCGAGGCGAACTGCGCGCAGGTGAACCGATGGGTCCAGGTGCGCCACATCGCCTCTATCTTGCCGAACCGATCATTCACAACGACGTGGTCGACGCCGAGAAGACAGGCCAGAACATGGCCGTGCAGCCGGTCTGTGACGAGCCGCTCGCCCGTCGACAACATGGCGATGCCTCGGCGGAGGTTCGCTTTCGCGAACTTGTCGCACATCGCGAGGAACGCGGCCCGCATCGCGCGCGAGTCACTCCGCCCGATGCCTCGGGAGAACAGCCGATGAAGTCCCTGGTAGGCCGCGATGTACTCGTACGGTCGCGCCTCGAGCCAGTCGAAGACCTCGACGTCCGCCCTTTGCGCCGAGCCTGCCGATTCCTTGTCGGTGCGCACCTGGACCGCGACGGGGCTGCGAGGGGGCCGCGCATCGAGCGCGTCGAGCCCAAAAGCCATGTCCGGGGCGAGCTTGACCGGGCAGTCGAAATCGCGCCGGGCCAGGGCGAAGGACTGCTGATCTCGCAAGATCAAGGTCGTCGCGCCGTGACGCGCGATCGCGCGCCGCAAATCGTCACGCTCCTGCTCGCCGGAGTAATGCAAGGACTGCGGCAGTTGAATGACGGGGCGTCCGGGGAAGTCAGCGAGCACCGAGAGCTTCAGTTCGTGATGCGTGGCGTACAGTCCCCCGAGGTTGCCGCCTCCCAGCACGATGATCGGGCCGTCCGCACGCAATCGGCTGCGGTCGTAGGTGGATCTAGTCGACACCGACGCGACCTGAACCCCCAGCTCGCCGAGGACGGTGCGTTGGCCCAGCCAGAGAGCCGCATCACCAACGTTGTAATGATCCGGATAGTCAACGAGGTCGGTGACGTGCGCGGCGCCCACGACTTCTCCCACAGTGCGGATGAGATTTTCCCGGAGTTCGGCAACCAGGCGGCGGTCGCCGGCTGTGCCGCGACGCTGTATCAGTTCGAGCATGGCTGGACCTTCCCGCGGCGGTACTTCGTCACAATCGTCACGATCGGCATGATCGCCATGATCATTACCTGCGTTTTCGCGACGGGAACTGTGCGGACCGCCACAGTCAGCTTGAAGCATACAAACATGGCGGGTCGGGCGGCGGACGTTGAACAGTATATGTGGGTGTCGGGACCGATGCGTTTCTGTCGCTAACGTTGGCGTCCGATGGCCAATCGCGGCGCGGACGGGAGTATGGAGATCGTGATGAAGCAAAGTGGTGGTGATGGTTGACTCGCGCGTGCACGTCAGCGTGGTGATCCCGTGCTACAACGCGGCTGGCGTCCTGGGCGGACAACTGGTAGCGCTTCAGCGTCAGATCGCCAGCTTCAAGTGGGAGATCATCGTGGCCGACAACGGGTCGACTGATGCGACAGCCTTCACGGCGGCCCAGTATTCGACGCAGTCGCTTCCGGTCGTAGTCTGTGACGCGAGCGCCCACCGCGGCGTCAATCACGCGCGCAATGTCGGTGTCCGCAACTCGCGTGGTGATTTCATCCTGCTGTGCGACGCTGATGATCAGGTAACCGACGGGTGGCTTGCCGCAATGAGCGAGGCCTTCACATCTGGGGCGAGCCTGGTCGGGGGCCGTCTCATGCGAGTGACGCCCGACCGACGTCCGGTGGGGGTGGCGGATGATGGCCTGCGTAAGGACCTGAGCTACCTGCCCTGGCCGCAAGGAGCCAACTGCGGCTTCTCACGACCCGTCTATGACGAACTCGGCGGATTTGACGAGGGTTATACCCGAGGAGGCGATGAGACGGACTTCTTCTGGCGCGCCCAGCTCCGCGGATACACCCTGGAGTACGTCCGCGCGGCCGCCATTCTGTACACCGAGAAACCCGTTTCAAAACAGCGGTTTTGGCAGTACTACTACTACGGTCGCTCCCATGTCCAGTTGTTCAAGGCGTTTGCGGCAGCGGGCATGCCACGCGGATCGATCTGGAGCGTGCTTCGAGCTTGGCTCGAGATCCTCCGAATTCTGGTGGCCGGCGTGCGCTCGGGTGACCGGCGGCGAATCGCGATTCAGCATCTCGGGCAACGCGTCGGCCGCATCGGTGGGTCGGCCGCGTTTCGCGTGTGGTACCTGTGAGCGGTATCCTGGGCACTGTCTGCATCGGGCGGGGGTGCTGCGTCTGCTGAACGAGCCTGAGCGCCGACAGTGCCGGGGCCTGGTCTAGTTGGCCGCGGCTGTACTGAACCCGGGTCCCGAACGGGTGCACTCTGCCCTATCCCCACTGTGAGTGATAAGACCGAGATAATCGCCGCGCCTCCGCCGTCCAGCGGCTCCGAGGTGGGCGAAGAGATTCCTGATACCGCGCCGCTGATGGAGCGCAGCGAGATCACCGCCCGCGCCAGCCGGGGGGCCGTTTCGGTGATGGCCCGAGGCTTTGGGGTGCGGGCGATCGGGATGCTCGGCAACATCCTGCTGGCGCGGATGCTGCTCCCGCGGGACTTCGGAATGGTCTCGCTGGGCAACACGTTCATCGCCTTCGGCGCGTTTCTGGCCAGCGGTGGTCTCGGGGCTACCCTTGTGCGCCGGCCGGGGAAGCTCACGCGGCAGGACCTGCAAGCCGTGCTCGGATTTCAGCTGGGCGTGACCACGCTGGTCGCGGCGGTCGTCACGGCCGTCGGCGTGCCGCTGGGTCAGGCCGGCGCGCTGGTGGCGATCATGACCTGGTCGCTGGTAATCGACAGCGGACGGGCTCCGTCGGCGATCCCGCTGGAGCGGGAAATGGATTATCGGCTCGTGCTCCAGGCAGAGATCATCGAGGTCCTGGCCTGGAACATCTTCGCCGTGGCCACCGTCGCGGCGGGCTTCGGCGTCTGGGGCGTGGCGGTCGCCCAGATCGTGCGCGCGCTCTCCGGATACTTCGCGCTGACGCTGCGCGGGCCGACGGGCTTCATTGCGCCGCGGCTGGACTGGGGGCGAATCCGCGATTTGCTCTCGCTCGGCATGCAATTCCAGGGCGTCCAGGCGGTGCTGCTCATCCGCGATGACGGGCTGGCGATCGCCATTGCGGCCATCGGAGGCTTCGAGGCGCTGGGTGTATGGAACATCGTCTACCGCTTCACGACTGTCGTGATCATCCTCATGGAGTCCCTCTGGCGGGTGTCCTTTCCTGCCATGTCGCGGCTGCGCGAAACCGGCGAGGATCCGATGCCCGTGGTGGAGCGCGCGGCCAGCATGGCCAGCGTAGTGAGCGGCGTCCTCGTGGTTCCCCTCGCAGGCGCAGCCCCGGCCCTCATTCCCGTCCTGTTCGGGCCACATTGGACGGCAGCCGTCCGCGTGCTGCCGCTCGCCGCGGGCTCGGTGATGCTCGCCGGCCCGATCACCGCGGTCGCCTTCGGCTACCTGCTCTCCGAGGGGCGGGCCGGAATCCTGCTGCGCATGACCATCTGCGACGGACTGACCTCGTGGGCTGTGGGGCTACCGTTGTTGGCCGTGGCCGGGGTGATCGGACTCGGCATCGGCCAGGCCGCATCCGGCCTGGTCGACCTGCTGTTCCTCACCTTCGCCTTGTGGCGTGGCTCATACCGGCGCGGGTTCAGGCTCACGCTCGTTCCCCTGGCCGCGGTGGTAGCGGCCTCGATCCCGGCTTGGATGATTGCCGTCTCCCTCGGCAAGGGCATCCCCGCGCTGGTCGCATCGGTCGCGGCGGGCGAGCTGATCTACCTGGCGATTGTGACGGTGTGTCGGCGACCCATCGTCACCGCCGCCTTTAGGCTTAGCCGGCGGACGGCGCAGAGCTTCGCCCACGCATCGTAGTCTACGTGCGCGAGCGGCCCGCCAAGTCCATCGTGCGCGGCGTGCTGAAGCGACGGCGGATCCGGTAGGCGAGGCCGTGATGCAAGGTCTCAAGCTGCGCCACGGCGCGGTTCAGGCCAGGGTGCTGGTGCCAGGCGGGGACGGTCACGATGTGAGTGTCATGCCTGGCGATCGGCAGGACCTTGAGGTCGTGCACCCGGCGGTCGAAGTAGCGCCACCACGTGGCGCCGTCGATCACGGATGGCTCCTAAAGCTCACGTTCGTCGGCCGGCACCACCACGAGCTTGTTGAAGCCGAGAATCAGTGGCTCAAAGTCGGCGCGCTGCTCCAAGAACTGGAGAATGCCCTCCGTCAGTCCGGGCCCGGCGACGCTGAACGGGTCGTCGACCACGATCGGGCCTAGCCGGCCGAGCACCGCCGCGCCGAGTTGGAGATCTACCAGCGCTTTCTCGCATAGGTGACCGCCGTCGACGTCAAACAGGCGGTGGGCCCCGCCGATCTGACCGGAGGTCAGTCGATCCGACGCGGTGGCGAACACATCGAGACGATCGAATCCGGTGCCAGGTCGGCCATATTGGCCTCAAAGGTCGCCCGGTTGCCAGAGCCTGAAGCGGACACGTTCTCGCCCTGCTCCCCGAACAGGTCACACACGCCGAGGCGCTTCCCCGGGCAGGCCAGGTGGCTGAGCATGACGGCACTGCGACCGTGATGCACGCCGTCTCGAACAGGTCGCCCTCGACGTCGGCCGCCCGCTGGCCTCGTCCAGCAGTGCGAACAGAGCCGCCGCCTCAGCGGAGAACCATCCCTCGACCCGGCGGGTAAGCCGGGTCACGGCGCGGACGTCAGCGGGCCGCATCTGACGTGAAGACGCTCGCCGGCACGGGGCGAATCTAGCATCGACGCGGCGAGCGCGGACGCCGCCGCAAACCTCGTGGATCCGCTGCAACCGGACCGCCGTCCGACGATCCGCCCGCACGCGTGGTGCGCACCCAGCTCCGCGCTCCCCGCCCCGACGCCACCCGAGCCAGCACCCGCAGACGCCCGGCAGTGAAGCCGGGTAGGTGGACAAGCGCCCCGAGCGCCGTCGTCGACTCGTCGGCCGCCGCCAGGCCGCCGAGGACGTAAGATCCCTGGGCAGCGATCGTCGCCACCGAGCCTGCCACGAGCCGGCGGTCGGAGCTCAGCACACCGCCGGCGAGCACTGCCAACGCACCCGCCGCCATCAGCGTCTGTGACGGCAGGATCAGCTCGGCCGCCGCGCCAAGGCACTGGACGTCTCCGGTGCTGATCGCCTGCCACAGCAGCCCCGGCAGCTCGCGACGAGCGAGCTGGGCGTTGCCCGACTCCCAGCGCAGCTGCTGCTGGGTCGCCTGATCAGTCGAGACCGGCATCGGCGAGGTTACCCAGGCGCCGTCTGCGTAGGCCACGCGGTAACCGGCCCGAGTCAGCCTGACGAACATCTCCGTGTCCTCGGTGACCGAGTGCGGCCAGACGACCCGGCGAAGCACCGCTGCCGAGAAGCCCATCCCGGTACCGAACAGGTTGCAGGACAGGCCCAGGCGGGCGCGGCCACGGGCGCGGATGACGTGCTTGAGCGCGAACCCGGCCGCGCGGAGGGACGCGGTAGGAGACTCCGAAGCGTTCGACACCGCGTATGCCGCCTGGACCGCGTCTGCTCCGTTGACGATCGCCGCGGCGATGGTGGAGCAGAGGTTTGCCGAGGCCGCACAGTCGGCGTCAACGATTGCCACCGCGTCAGTCTGCGGCCGCTCTCGCCATAGGCGGTCAAGTGCCCACGCCAGCGCCTGTCCCTTGCCCGGCGCGTCGCGGTCGTCACGCTCCCACACGACCGCGCCCGCCGCGGCCGCCAGCGCCGCCGTCCGATCGGAGCAGTTGTCCGCGATAACGATGACGTCCAGCAGATGGCGGGGATGGTCCTGAGACCCCAGTCCGGCGACGCTCTCAGAGATCCCGGCCTCTTCGTCGTGCGCCGGCACGAGGACAGCGACACGCGCGCCTTGCGCTGCCGGCTCCCGCGATGGGTGCGTGGTCGGCCGGCAGCCGGCGAGCAACAACGCAAGCAGGTACAGCGCCGACCCCGACAGCCAGGCCTGCGCCGCGTAGGCGGCCCACCTCAGTAAGCCGGCACCGCGAATTCGCGCGGCTGCGGATAGCCGATACATTGCGGCCAGACGATGGCAGATGGACACGACCTGCGCCCGGACTGCCGCGTCGCCTACCTAGTCTCGGAGTTCCCGGCCGTGTCGCACACCTTTATCGCTAGGGAGCTTGACGCGCTGCGCGCCCGGGGGGTCGACGTGGTGACGATGTCGATCCGCAAGACGCCGGCGGATCAGCTGCTAAGTGACGCTGACCGCCGGGCGGCGGAGGAGACTTTCTCAGTGTTCCCGCTACAAAGGGCGCGGTTCGTCGCCGCGCACGTGCGTGCGGCGATGACCCGGCCGCGGCGGTACCTCGCGACGCTGCGGTTGGCGCTGGACATGAGCGCGGGCGGGATGCGGGCGCATCTGTGGCAACTGTTCTACTTCGGCGAGTCAATCCTCGTGTGGTCGGAGTGCCGCCAGCGCGACGTGCGACACCTTCACGCGCACTTCGCCAACGTCGCCAGCGCCGTCGCGCTGCTGGCCGCTGAGTTCGGCCGTCATGACGGCTTTCGGTGGAGCTTCACGATGCACGGCTACACGGAGTTTGACGAGGTGAGGCGATACGCGCTGGCCGAGAAGGCCCGTCGCGCAGCGTTCGTGGCCTGCATCAGCGATTTCTGCCGCGCACAGCTGCTTAAGCTGGTCGAGCCCGATTGGTGGGACAAGCTGGTCGTCGTGCGTTGTGGTCTCGATCCCAACGAGCTGCGGTCGCTCCCGGAACGTACCCGGACGTCGCCAGCCCCTTCGAGTAGCACCCCTCTGCGCCTTCTGTTCGTCGGTCGGCTGGTGTCCGAGAAGGGCGTATTAATTCTGTTGCGCGCGCTCGCGGAGCTGCGGCGCCGCGGCGTGGAGGTGGACGCAGTGCTGGTCGGCGACGGGCCCGAACGTGGCGAGTTCGAGCAGGCCGGCCGGCGCCTGGGTCTCGCGAAGCAGTTGACGTTCACGGGCGCGCTCACTGGGGCGCGGCTGGCGCCGTTGTACCGACAGGCCGACGTGTTCTGTCTGCCGAGCTTCGCCGAGGGACTGCCGGTTGTCCTAATGGAGGCAATGGCCAACGAGCTGCCCGTGATCACCTCGCGGATTGCTGGTATCGGCGAGCTGGTCGATGACGGTGCCAACGGCCAGCTGCTCCCGCCGGGGCGCGACGATGTGATCGCCGACGCGCTGGAGCGGCTCGCCGCCGATCCAGAGCTGCGAGCGCGGTGGGGGCGGGCGGGGCGCGAGCGCGTGCTGCGCGACTACGACGTCGGTCGGTCGGCCGCGCTGCTGGAGTCGCTGTTTACCTCACGCGGGGCGGGGGCGTCCGGGCGCGCCGTAGCGGGCCGCGCCGGAACGGGTCATGGTCCCCAGCAGCAGGAGACGGTGGACTGGAGCGCCTGAAGGTCGCTCCAGGGAAACAGGCGCAGCAAGTTGTTGGGGTACTGACCCTCGAGTGCGGGCCCCCATGGGTTGACTTCAGTGGTGGAGGGATCCTGGCCGTAGAAGGCGACCGCACCCCCCTTGTCCCGGACAATGATCCCATAGCGCTGTGCCGCCACGGCCATCATCCGGACTAGCGGCGGCAGGTGCAGAGCCGCAATATTCAGGTGCGGATCGAGTCGAAAGCGAGTGCCCTCAGGGATCTGGGCCACGCCGGGTGTGAACACGTCGCCGTCGGTTCGCTGCGCCGGCCACGCCCAGTAACGAGGGGCGGTCTCCACCAGCGAGATCGCCAGCGCGTGGTTGATGTAGCCTTGGCGCAGATCGGCGAACGTGATCAGGCCACCTAGCAAGGGCAGCCCGGTCGCGGTGGCGCCCCAGTCGTTGGTGATGCCGTCGTGGGTGAAGTAGCCCGGGTTTTGCGAGACGTCCTTCATCTCGCCACCCCAGCGGGCGTGCCAGTGACCGTCGACCCGGTGCAGCTTCCAGAATTCCCACATTGTGTTTGTCGATGGCTGCCATACCGTTAACTGTTCGTCGGCGCCCATGGCGGGCTTGGCGTTGGCCGGAAGTGGCACGGCGTCGAACGCCTGCTGGAGATCCGGACCCCAGGTGTCGAGTGTCACGTGGATCGTGGGCTGGCCGGCGGGAACGAGGTAAACGGGGACGCTGTAGGCGTAGGTGTTGATCCACGGCCCGTAGTCGTCGACCTGGCGGACGACCTCGGTCACGTAAGAGCGTGAGTTGGGCGAGACCGGCGCCCGATCGCCCAACGGGCGGTTCCAGACGCTATCGGGTGCGAAGGGCCTGCCGGGCCACGCCACCGGCGCCGAGGCGACACCTGCCTTCGCCGCTGCTCGGGCGAGGACGTGGTGGTCGGAGCCGGCCGCGCTGCAGGCGAGCACCACGGACACGGTGCAGCATCCCAGCCAAGCGAACAATGCAATCCGGAGGAGATGGACGACACGGGCTTGCTTCATGCTGGGTACAGATCGGCATCCGCCGGTCCAGGATTGAGCGCTCGTGCAGGCGGATGTCCGAGTGGTGACGCTACAACGGGCAGATTTATGGTGGCCCGTCCTGCCGATTAATACCGGCTAACCGCTGAGCCTTGCCGGCCGCACCACCTGCAGCGCCTCCCACGGGAAGTACCGCATGAGCACGGCTGGGCTCAGACCGTCGAACAGTCCATGAGGCCCGTAATACGGGTTCGTCCCGAGCGGTGTGGGGTCCTGGGCGTACAGCGTCACAGCACCCGATTGATCACGTACGATCATCCCGTAGCGCTGTGCCGCCTCGGCGAGGATCCATACCGCCGTCGGGACGTGCAGGGCGGCGATGTCAAGCCGCGGGTCGAGCCGGAACCGGGTGCCCTCCGGGATCGCGCCAGGGGTCCGCTCGTTGCCGTCGCTCCGCTGCGCCGGAAACGCCACCACCCCGGCGGCGGCATGTGGGATGGCCAGCGCCAGCGCGTGGTCGATGTGGCCGGACTGGAACTCGCGAATACCGATGAGCCCTCCCAGCAAGGGTAGGCTTGTCGCCGTCGCGCCCCAGTCGGACGGATCCGAGAAATACCCGGGGTTGGATGAGACGTTTGTCATCTTCCCGCCCCAGCGGGCGTGCCACACACCGTTGACCTGCTGCGCGTGCCAGAACTCCCACATGGTGTTGGTACTCGGCTGCCAGATCACCATGTGCTGATCGCTACCGGCTGCCGCCTTGGCTCCCGGCGGAATCGGCACCCCTTCCTTGAATGCTTGGGCGAGCTCGGCGACCGAGCTAGGCCCGCTTATGTCAAGTGTGACGGGAACCAGGGCTTGGTCCCGGCCGACGGTGTACACGGGGACGCTGGAGCTGTAGCTGTTAATCCAGCCTCCGTACTCTCTGACCTGCGACAGAAGCTGGGCTACGTATTGGGCTGAATGCGGTGACAGCGGCGCGTGCGCCGAGAGCGGGGCGTTCCACACTGAGTTACAGGCAAACGGCGACTCGCTGTTGCCCACCTGGCGACACGTCCGAGGAGTAGAGGAGGACTTCGGTCCGGACGAGGACTTCGGTCCGGTCTGTGTAACAAGCAGCACTATCACGAGGGCGGCCAGGCAAACCACGCCCACCGCTCCTGCGATCAGGTTGAGTCTGCGCTCGGTTCGACGTGGCGCGCGCGTCACCATACGAAATCCTGTGGACCCCACCGACCCGCACCGTCACCGCTCTGCGGGGATGGCGCCAGGGCACCTACGCGCGTGCACGGCCTGCGGGGCGGCGGCTCGATCTCCGCTAGGGTAGCGGAAACCTGTTGTGGTTTGGTTGACGGGTCCGCCACGGGTCTTGTGCACTTTGCCCGATGGTCAGGATTGGCTCAAAGCGAGAACCGATCATTGCTTGTCAAACGAAGGTTGGAAACGGAGCCGGCGTGCCTGAGAGCAACGCCGAGGCAAGCCCGGTGCGGCAGACGCTGCCGGTCTCGGTGATCATTCCCACGTTCAACCGAGCCGACACCCTGCCCCGCGCCCTGGAGAGCGTGCGATCGCAGCGGCCATGCGCGCCGGTGGAGATCATCGTGGTAGACGACTACTCCGACGACGAGTCAGGTGAGATTGCTCGTGATCACGGCGCACGTGTGATCCGGCATCAGCGCAACCGGGGCGCCGCCGCTGCGCGGAACACGGCCGTGGCAGCGGCGACCCAACCATGGTTGGCGATGCTCGATTCCGACGACGAGTGGCTCCCGGACCACCTGGACATCCTCTGGCGACTGCGCCGCGGCCATGTCCTGGTGGCCGGTGCAAGCATGGCGTGTTTTGATCCGCCCGGCCGGCCTCCGGTCTACGCCGGGACGGTCAGGCCGCGTCCCCACATCCTTCGCTCGCCGGCGGCGCTCATCCCGCTCAACCCGCTCTCCGCCAGCGCTGTGCTCGTCGCCCGGGAGGTGGTGGTGTCAGTGGGCGGCTACAACACCGAGCTCGGTTATGCCGAGGACTGGGATCTGTGCCTGCGGGTGCTCGAGCGCGGCACCGGAGTAATCACGCCGTCGGTGGTGTGCCTTTACCACGTGCACGGCGGGTCCAAGTCCCTGCAGTCCGAGGGCCCCGCCCAAACGCACGATCGGATTGTGCGGTCGTACATCGGGCGGCCATGGTGGTCGTCGCGGTTGCTCGACCGGTGGTGCGGACTGCGGATGTGGGCGGCTCTGGAGGAGGCGTTGGCCGAAGGCCGGCGCCGACAGGCGGTGCTGCTCGCCGCCGGGCTAGTCGCCCGGCCCCAGCGCCTCTGGGCAGTCGTCGCGCGCCGGGTCCAGTTTGCGCTATGGAATCGCCGCAGCCGGCGACTGGCGGCGCACGATCGGCGTGTGGTCGCCGCTCTGCAGGCACTGGCCAGGGCCGGTGAGAATGGCCCGTAAGCCTCGCAGAACGCCCGTGAGCGTGGTCGACCTCAAGGCGGCTCTGATCCGCCGCCGGCGAAACCTGATACGCCGCGTCCGCGGGCAACCCACGGATGCATGGATGGTCCGCCGAGGTCTCACGCTCGGCACGGGCGTGTACATCAACGAGACCGCCACGGTGGACCCGGACTTTCTGTGGCTGATCTCAATCGACGACGACGCGATCATCGCCAACCACGTCCACATCATCGCTCACGACGCCAGCACTCGCCACGTCACCGGCTACACCCGGATCGCCCGTGTTCACATCGGCAAGCGCGTGTACGTCGGCGCGGGGGCGATAATCCTCCCGGGGGTCACCGTCGGCGACGAGGCCGTGGTGGGTGCCGGGAGCGTGGTGCGCCGCGACGTGGAACCCGGTGCTATCGTGATCGGAAACCCGGCGCAGACCGTCGGTACCGCCGACCGGTTCGCGGCCAAGCATCGGGCGGCTCAGGCGGTGCGCCCCCGCTTTCCGAGTTACGGTTTTTCAGGTTACGGTCCGGTGCCACCCGAGAACATGGAGCGTGCCCGGCGCGAACTGGGCGACGGAAGTGGGTACGTGGGCTGGTAACGGCGTCCGCCACTGGTGCGACACCCGGCAGATCGACTCATGGCGCGATACAAGAGCACCTACGTCTTCCCGTGGCATCCCGAGTGGTCGGCACGCGTGGAGTCGATTGACGTCCGGCTAGGCCGCGTCTCGGCGCTCGCGCGCCTGACACGGTCCATCGGCCCCGCGATCCTGCAAGGCGCCTCGGGATTCAACCGCGGCTACGTCGATATCGTCGCCGCCGCGATGCTCGCTCGCCAGGGCGCCCCGGTGCTGCTCGCCGAGGCCACCTGGCAGCCGGGCAGCCGTGCCCTTGACCGCCTGCTGAAGGCCCCAGCGCCGGTTGGCTTCGACGGCGAGCCCCGCTACGGCCGCAGGCTCGGGCGGCGCGCGATCCGGATGGTCGATCGCGCCAACGTGCATTACGCGGTGCTGTCACGCGATGAGCTCGTCACCTTCCCGAGGGTCTGGGGAGTCGACCCTGCGCGGGTGCACTTCATTCCGTTCTGTGCCACGGCCGGGTCATTGGAGCTCGAGCCGACTGGCCACGGGGTTCTGGCCAGCGGCAACTCACTGCGCGACTACCGGGCGCTCATCGAGGCGGCGCCGAAGATCGGCGACGATCTCACGCTGGCGACCAAGCTGCCCTTGCCGGCGATCACTGCTCCCAACATCGAGGCTGGATTTCTCCCGCCCGCCCAGCACGATGCTCTAGCGCGCTCGGCAGCGGTGGTCGTCGTGCCCCTGTTGGCGAACACCGAACGCAGCGCTGGGCAGCAGACGTATCTGAACGCGATGGGTCGGGGGAAACCGGTTGTCGTGACTGACGCCCCCGGCGTGCGGGACTACATCGCCCATGAGGAAACCGGTTTGATCGTATCCAACGAGCCCGAGGCGCTTGGGGACGCGGTCAACCGGCTCCTGACCGATCGCCAGTTGGCCCAGAGGCTGGGTGAGGCGGCGCGCGCGGAGGTGCACTCGAGGTTCGGGATCGGCGCCTACGTCCGGCGTCTGCTCGAGCTCGCCGACCGGGTACTCGAGTAGCATGGCGCGAACCGACGCGTTGGGCCCAGTTGAACGCGGTCGGCCGCTGCAGCCACTAACGATCCTGACCACGACGGGTGTCCACGGGGGGAGGCGTGGGCAGGTCTCCCAGGCGCCTGTCGCGCCGCCCTGCGGCACGTCGGCCGAGCGACGTCTAACACTCTTGCTATGCGCAACGCGCGAGCGCCGGCGCCTGACGGAGGACCAGGCAGTGAGTCTGGTGGCCCGAGCCGACCCTCGTCGGCTGAGCAGGCTGCTCGAGCGCCTGCGCCTCACCGGCCTGGTTGGCGCACGCGTGCTGGCGCTCGGCGCGCGGGTTGATGCTCGCCTGGAGGCGGAGATCCGGCGATGGACAGCGCAGACAGCCGCGGCGGCTAGAACCCACGAGCTGACGACGCTGGCCATCCTGAGCCGGCTGGAGCAGCAGGGGATCCGCGCGCTGGCACTAAAGGGGAGCGTGCTGGCGCGTGAGGTCTACGGCGACGTCGGCGTCCGGAGCTCTGGCGACATCGACATCCTGGTCGCCCCTGAGAGTTTGGCCGCGGCTGTGCACGTCGTCGGGCGCATGGGATGGACCCACCAGGCGGCGGCATCCCGCGCGAGGGAGCTGCCGGTACTGCACGAGACGTTGGTGCACCCATCACTCCCGAGGGCGGAGTTGCACTGGCGGGTGCACTGGTACGAGACGCGGTTTGCGACGGATGCACTCGGCCGCGCGGATCGCCCAGCCGCCCACGAGCCGCTCATCATGCAGCCGGCGGACGGCCTCGCTGCGCTGATGCTGTTTTACGCGCGCGACGGGTTCGCCGGCCTGAGGATGCCCGCCGACGCCGCCGCGTGGTGGGACGCCAGATGCGACGGACTCGACGCCGATCGGCTCGTCGAGGAGACGGCGGGCCGGTACCGGGAGCTGGCCGCGCCCCTGCGCGTGGGGAGCGAGCTGCTCGGCGCGCTAGTGGGGCTTCCGACGCAGCAGCGAGCCGGGTCGTGGCGGCAGCGGGTGGCCGCCCAACTGGCCACGCCCTTCGACGAGGTCTCGGTGGCGGAGGTCAGGGCGAAGGTGGGATTGGTCGACCTTTTACTGGCACCGCCGCGCGGAGCCAAAGCGTCTCTGCGCCGCGAACGGCAGAAGATCCCTGTCGGCGTCGAACGACCGCTCACCCGTCACGATCCGCCGTCATGGCATCTGGCCCGCGCGGAGCACCTGCTGCGCATCGCGCGCCGCTGGGCCGTGACCGTGGCCCCCGCTGCGGTGCGAGCGAGCCACTGCCGATCCGGCACGGCCGCGGATTTGGCCGAGCGAGTGTCGCAGTGACCGGCAGCGGATCGATGTCGAGGTTGCAGTCCGACCCGGCGTTGTCGCAGATGCCCGAGCGCCGCAACGCCCTCGTGGTCCTAGACGGGATCTGGCGTTACTGGGGGCGGGGCAAGGACCGCTGGGCCGTCCTGCGCGGGATCGACCTGGAGGTCGCGCCGGGGATGGTCACCGGCATCAGTGGCCGCAACGGCGCCGGCAAGACCACCCTGCTGCGCATCGCCACCGCGATCCTGGCCCCCGATGCCGGCACAGTGACCGTCGACGGGATCACGAGCGACGGGAACTGGCGCGAATACCATCGGCGCATTGGGTTTCTGTCCGCCGGGGACCGCGGGCTGTATGCACGGTTCAGCGTCCGGGGGCACCTGGACTACTGCGCGCGGATCGCGTTCATTCCGCGGGATCGCCGGGGGCAGGCAGTCGAGGACGCGATGGTCCGCTTTGGCCTCACCGATCTGGCCGCCCGCCGCGCCGACCGTCTCTCCCAGGGCCAGCGTCAGCGCCTGCGACTGGCCCTGACGCTTGTGCACGAGCCTCAGGTTCTTCTGCTGGACGAGCCGCGCAACAGCCTCGACGACGAGGGCCTCGCGATGCTGTCGCGGGCCATCGACGAGGTCCTAGCGCGTCGGGGGAGTGTCATCTGGTGCTCGCCCGCCGGCGACGAGGAGTCGGTGGAATTCGACCGCCGCCTCATCATCGAGGATGGCGTTCTGAGGCCGGCCTGAATGAGTTCCACGGTTTGCTACCTCGGCGCCGTACTGGCCACGATGAAGCGCGATGCGCTGATCTTCGTCAGCTATCGCCTGCGTGTTTTCAGTCAAGCCGTTGCCATGTTGTTCAGCCTCACGATCTTCTACTACGTGGGCAAGTTGGTACCGGCTGGGGCGATCGGACCGCATGGAAAGTACTTCGCGTTTGCGGTCGTCGGGATCGTCACTACGGCGGTTCTGACCTCCGCGTTGGGGAGTGTGCAGATCGTTCGTATGGAGCTTATGCAGGGCAACTTCGAGCGAATCCTCATCTCACCCCTCGGACCGGTGTGGGGCGTGGTTGCGGTAGTCGCGTTCCCTATCGCCTACTCGACCGTATTCGCGGGAGTAATGCTCGCCCTCGCGTCGCTGATCTTCGGCGTGCCGCTGCACGTGGGCGGCATCGCTCCCGCCCTCGCAGTAGGGCTGCTCGGCGCGCTGTGCCTGGCGTGCATCGGACTGTTGTTCGTCGCTGCTCTGATCGCCTTCAAATCCTCACTCGGCGCCACCTGGGTGATCGCTGGGCTGAGCCTCCTAGGTGGGGCGTACTTCCCGCTGCGGCTGTTCCCGGGCTGGATTCGCTGGACGTCCGACGTTCAACCCTACACCCCGACGGTTGATCTTCTGCGCCACCTGCTCGTCGGCACACGACCGGTGCAGGCGGTCTGGCTGGAGCTGATCAAGCTCGCCGGCTTCGCCGCCCTCCTAATGCCGGTGTCGATAACGATCCTCTGGCTGGCGGTGAAGCTCAGCCGGCACCGGGGGACCATCATGGAGTTCTGAGCGTCCCCTCAGAGTTCGGCGAGCCGGGAATCCTGAAAGCCGCGCGGGGGCAGAACGGGCCGTCCCTCGTGCTCGACCCACGCGTGAGCCTCGAACTCCGGTCTGGAATGGGCGCCGATGACCAACGTACTGGGAATGCCCCGCGTCGCGAGCATGCGTGATAGCACCAGCGACTGCACCAGGCAGCGCGAGTCGGTCGGCAGAAGGCGCAGCGTGCGGTACACCGCACGGCCGAGATGGGCCGCCACGTCCCAGCTGTCCTGGCCGGCGGGTGGCGGGGTCGGGGATGTGCGCTGGAGTAGGGCGCGGCGGGCCGCCGCGACATGGCGGATGTCGCCGCGCGGCATCCGCCGGCGCGTCACCGCGTAGACCCTCAGGATCTCGCCTACAAGCATAAGCTTCTCGGCCGCTGTCGCCCGGCTTCCTGGATTTGCCCGCAAGGTGGACAACTTACTAGAGACGCACAAGACCCCGTGCGGGCGAAAGCCCCGGCGAGACCCGGGGCGCGCGCACAAGCTAGAGACACGCGGCCGGGCCAGCCGGCCGCGTGGATCCGTTAAGACAGCGGGTAGGCGCTGCTGGGGTGCCCGTGTGGGACGTCGGTCGGGCTCACCGAGCCGCCCGACTCCGTCAACTCCTGGAGGGTGCCGTAGTCGGTGACCTTGGGCCGCTCATAGGTGGGCTGCTCAACCGGTCGATCGTCGCGTTCGATGGGATGCATGTGACTCCTCTGCAACTGGTGGTCAACTGACCCCGTCAAGTCTAGGTCCGGTCGGGAGGCAGGACCAGTCGAGAAAAGGTGCAGTCCGGAAGGTATGAAAAAGGTGCTACCGACCACTAGTCAACTAGCGACACGCGCTGTACTGATGGCGGCAACACGTCGGGCTGCGCGAGCGCGGTGTCGAGGAAATCCGCGTCTGCCTCCGATCGGAGCCAGATCTCGGCGGCGGTGAGGCGCCACAGCGCCGTCAACCACTGGGGATCGCGATGTCCCGCGGTGACTCTTCCCCAATTGTGTCTGACCCAGTGAAGATCGGCGTACTCGCCTATGAGCGCGTCTGACGCGGTGAGCAGCCTGGAGATGCCCGGAGCATCGGCGGTGACCATCGCACGTTCACAAAAGGGTGTGAAATCTGCCTTTCGCTTCTGAAGTCTCACTTCCTCGGGTAACAGGTCGCGCATCGCCTCACGTACAATGGGACGGTCGTGGCGACGGTCGAAGGCGAGCTCGGGCGGCATGCGCAAGCAGTACTCGATCAGGTCGACATCGTAGAGCGGGGGCTCGGAAAGAATCCCTTCGCTCGCGGCGCGGTGCCGCAGATACTCGAGTCGCAGCTCGCGGTGTGGCGCGTGGACTAGGACATCCGAAAGGAATCTCCACCACATCGGGCCGCGCGACGTTAGCTTCCACGCCCACCGGTCCTCGCGCGTTGCGAACCGCCGCCGGAGCGGCGGCGCGAGCCATGGCGGCCCGAGCTCCGATCGGTCTCGCCGGGCCTGCACCAGGCGCCCCAGTCGGTGCGGCGCGGCGCCCTTGAGGCCCAACTCCTTGACGAGCCAGATCTTGTTGCGCACACTCGGACGGCGACCTAGCGGCCACCGATCGGCCAAAGCGATCGCCGCCAGCAGACGGCCCCGCCGGACGCGGTCGGCAAGCAGGTAGGGCGAGAGCCCGAACAGCTCGTCCCCGGTCTGGCCGTCCAGCACCACGTCCACACCGTCGCGCGCCGCCGCCGTGGTGGCCGCGATGTCGATCAACGACCCAACTGCGATCAGCGGCAGGCGCCACGACTTCGTGTGCTGAATGGCCAGCCACAGCGTTCCTTGTGGCGCGACCACCATGGCTGCGGCCGCGATGCCGAGCCGCGCTTGCATCTGTCGGATCTTCCAGCTCTCGTCGTACTTCTCGCCAGGGAATACGGCCGAGTAGGTGCGCAGCTCCGCTTGGGGAGTCCTGGCCCTTGCGGCGACCGTGGTGACGACGGAGGAGTCCAAGCCCCCGCTGAGGATGACGGCGCTGGCCCGAGGCGACAGGCGCGTGCCGATGGCGTGCTCCAGATGAGCCCGCAGCCCATCGACGAGTTGCGCACGCGAGCCGGTGAGTGTCGGCTGGTAGCGCGGGCGCCAGTGGCGGCGCCGCTCCGTCCAGCCCGGCCCAAGTGCCACCAACTCGCCGGCTCGTAGACGGAAGACGCCGTCATAGAGCGTCCGATCAGCGGGGCACGTGCCGTGGCCGAGCCAGGTCTCAAAGCCGATCGGGTCCGGACCGGGCCGCGAGGGCAGGAGTGCCAAGAGCTCTCGGACCTCCGTCGCGAATACCATTGCGCCGGCGGTCCACGACACGAACAGCTCGCGCGTGGACAGCAGGTCGGAGGTGAGCGCGCCCTCGCTCGTGGCCTGGTTGAAGACCACCGCCGCGTAGCGCCCGCGGAGGCGTGTGAATGCTTCGAAGCCGAAGCGGCCGTACGCCTTCGCCACCAGCTGCGCGTCCGTCCCGGCGTCCACTCCCAGCGTCCGCGCCATCGTGGCCGGCTGGTACAGCACGCCGTCGATGACGCACGTAAGGTCCCCGTCCTGCGCGCAGGACACTGGCGGACCCGGTGCCGCGATCGCCAGCGGACCTCGGCGTATCGGTTGGGTGCCGTCTAACGCTGAGAGTGAGCGCAGCCGCGTGAGCTCCGCCAGCTCCTCAAGCGGCCTCTCGGAGCGGCAGTACACCCCTAGCATCACAGGCTGGCGTCGCGCATATGGGCCTCGAGCGTCGCGAGCATCTGATTAAAAACTTGCGAGCTAGGCGTCTGCAGCTCAAACTGCGCGGCGTCGGTGCTAACCAGCTGTGCGATCCGGAGGTGGCGCACGAGTCGCTCCGGGGCGGCCAGATAGGGCACGAACGCCAGAGCCAGGACCCGATTGATGTTGGCGGGCTCGAGTGGCGTGATAGCGAACCTGTCGCCCCACCGGAGGTGGTAGATGACACGGAGCCGGCTTACCGTGCCTCGGCTCGGCGGTGACACATGCACCTTGTCAGTGGCGCCGAGCGCAGCGCCCCATCGGCCACCGAGCTCGGCAATCAGCGCTGCGTCGTCGTGCCGGATGGCCATTAAGGCCGGACCAGGGTGCGCAAGGACGTGGTCATCGGACGCCTGGACCGCCAGGACGTCGTCGGTCAAAAAGACGCCACCCCGGGTGATGAGCTTGGTGGCCAAGTGGGTCTTGCCGGCGCCCGACGCGCCGGCGAATGCAACTGCGCCACCGTCGGTCGCGATCGCGCTGGCGTGAAGTACCTCGTATCCGCGGAGCACCGCGGCGACCGGGAGCGCATGCGCCAGGACGAAGCGCTCAAGGTGGTCTAGATCGGCGGCGCCGAGTTCGCACACGATCGACGTGCCGTCGACCGAGACGAGGTAGCGGCCGAATCCCTCTAGCCTGAACCGGTAGTGCTCTGGGGAGTGATCCACGGTGAAAGCGACCGCGCCATCGTCCCGCCGATGTTCGAGGATCCGCTCCGCGCTGTGCCGCCAGACCTCATCGATCACCGCCGAGGGGAGCCGCCTCACCCGAGTGACCGTCGTCGGGTCCTTGGCTCCCGGCGCAGCGGCGGCGGAGCCGGCGAGTGGCCAGTCCGATTCGACCGTGAGACCGAACGCGCTGCACCGATAGCGCTCGCCCCGCGGTGGATACGCCCGCCCCGAGCCGGTCACGCTGCGGCGACCTGGCATTCGACGAGATCGGCCAGATCGGACGGAGGCAGGGCAGGATCGGCGTGCAGCGAGAAGATCGGTGCGTGTGCCACCACTCCCCCGAAGATGTCAAAGCGGCGGCGGGCGTGATCTTCGAGGTGAGGGAGCGACACCCCATGCGGCAGCAATGTCAGGCTCGTGGCCTCGATGCGCTCGCACCGTGGATGCTCGCGAGCCATGCGGTGGAGAATCACCACGGCGGCGAACGCCTGTGCAGCCGTGTCGACCCGGTCAAGCTGCACCCACCGCTCGTCTCCGAAATCGGCCAGGATGCTTCCTCCGCCCAAAACTTCCGGCGTGAGGGGCGATGGAAGGTTCATGAGCGGAGGGCCCGGGTATGCCACGACCTGTCCGTCACCGTCGTCGAGCGCGACGATGTCGTCGCTGAACAGCGCTGCGCCGCGCCGGACGAATTCGGCCGCGAGGGTGGATTTACCGCCGCCCATGCGTGCCACCAGGCCGACGAGCCCATGGTCGCCGCAGATGGCGCTCGCGTGGAGCAGCACGAAGCCATGCAGCAGGCTTACCGTCCACAGGATCGTATCCACCAGGACACGCTGCGACGCCGGACCGGGCTCGGCGCCAGCGACGTAACGCAAGACGCGGCGGTCGGCAGAGAGATGGGCGAGCGCTGTACGACCGTACGCGAAGAGCACATCGCCCTCGACAGCTTCAAGCATCGCGTACGGGGCGCCGTCGTACACCTGGAAGTTGCGCAGGTACCGCGGTTGGGCAAAAAGGGACGGCAACTCCTCCGCTGCCGCGCGCACCAACCGTACCGCATGATTGCGCTGGCGGACGGGCGACGCCTGGGCGCCCGGCAGGTTGATCTCCGTCTCGACCCCGAGCCCATAAGCGTCGAGGTAGCCCACGCGGCTGTCTATGTCTTCGCGCTGGCTGCGATCAGATGAAGGCAAGCGAAGAAACGATAGCGTTTGCGGCGCCGTGGCCGCGGGAGACGTCAAAGAGACTGGCTGGTGGCCCGTGCCTCGCCATTCGGAGTTCCGAGGCACCTGATGGTCGACCGCGACACGCTGCTCAGCGCGCGACTGCGCCTCCCCGAGCACGTCGTGCATCGCACGTTCGTGGCCGAGACAGTCGTCCTCAACCTCCAGACCGGCATGTACCACGGCCTAAACCCAATGGGTGGGCACATGTTGGACGTCCTCAGCGAGTCCCCCGACGTGCGCTCCGCGGCTGAGCGGGTCGCCGCCGAGTACAACCAGGACCCCGACGTGGTTGAGGAGGATTTCGTGGCGTTCTGCCAGGACCTGCTCGACCGCGGCCTCGTCGAGCTCGATGAGGGGTATCCAGGACTCGGCTGACGCCGGCCGTTTTGGTCGATTCTCGCGCCGCTATCGTTGAGTCAGCGCGCGTGGCTAGTTCGCTCCCAACGCTCAACTTGCTCCTCGACCGGGCCGGGCTGTGGCCACGAGCGGTCAAGCTGCTCGGCGATCAGGTACACGTCGACGCGAGCCACGGGCCCGACGTGATCGGCGTCGTCGGCTGGACGCGTGCGACGCGCTCCGAGGTCGCTGAGCTGGATGAGCTGCGCGTGCGGCACCCAGGGCCGATCGTCGCATTGCTCGCCGAGCTTCCGGAGACGCGCGGGGCGCGCTCCGTGAACGCGCTGGTCGACGGGGCCGTGCTGGCGTGTGATTTCAGGCGCGCGCTCCTGCCGACGCTGTGTGCCGTGGCGAGCGGCCAGTGCGTGGTACCCAGTGCGGTGCGCCGGCTGGTGCTTTGCCGTCCACCGCTGTCGCCGCGGGAGCGTCAGGTACTCGCCATGGTGGTGATGGACTTCTCCAACGCAGAGATCGCGCGTAAGCTCGTCGTCACGGAGAGCAATGTCAAGAGCCACCTCACCTCGGCGTTCAGCAAACTCGGCGTAAATTCGCGTAACGCGGCGGCGGAGCTCATCCTCGATGACGAGAGTGGTTTAGGGCCGGGCATCCTGCGCATCTCGCCCGAGGAATAACGAGTGATGCTACGTGGTGGGTTGGCCCACGCGTGACCTCGTCGCGTCCGTCGCAATCCGCGGGTTCATGGGGTTATCGGGAAAGCTCAGCTGGTCGAGGTCAACCACGCCCCCGGGGACCAAACGTTGTGGCCGTCTCGCCGAAAGTCGGTGCCCTGTGCAGCTTTGCAGTGCGTGTGAGGAGTACCTTTGACAAGATCTCCATGTTCACCCGGACCACGGCGGCGGCGGTGAGCATGTGACCATGGTCGAGCTAATCGGCGGCGCGAGGCTGGCGCGACGAGTGTGGCGGCTCTCCTTCCTACTCGGGTCCCTGCTATGCATGGTTGCGATACCAAGCCCACCAACCGCCCTGGCGGCACCGCCGCTAGCGATCAGTGTGGTCGGAAACCACTTCGTCAACGGTGCGGGGCAGACCATCCGGCTGTTGGGAGTCAACCGGGAGGGAACGGAGTACGCCTGCGTGAACGGCACCGGCTACTCCGTTGGCCCCGAGGACGCCGCCGACGCTGCCGCGATCGCCTCCTGGCACGCGAACGCGGATCGAATCCCCATCAACGAGGACTGTTGGCTCGGTATCAATGGCCTGCCCGCCTACGGGACCGCGGGGGGCTACCGCCAGATGATCGAGAGCTACGTGTCGGCCCTGAACGCTGACGGTGTCTACGCCATCCTCGATCTGCAATGGACAGCGCCGGGCAGCCTCCCTGCCGACGGCCTACGGACCATGCCCGACGACAACTCCCTGGCGTTCTGGACCTCAGTTGCGAGCACGTTCGCGGGTAACCCGGCCGTCGTATTCGACGCTTTCAACGAGCCCCACTCGGTGAGTTGGTCGTGCTGGCGCAACGGTGGCTGCACGGTGCCCGCCGCGGCGGACGGCTCAACATCGGGCTCGACGCAGACGTTCACCGCGGTCGGCATGCAGGCCATCGTCGATGCCATCCGGGCAACGGGCGCTCACCAACCGATCGTCCTCGCCGGCCTGGCACACGGCAATGACCTCAGCGGCTGGCTCGCCAACGAGCCGACCGATCCGGACCATCAACTCGCCGCGTCATTCCACGTCTACCAGCCGAACAACTGCGCGACGACATCGTGCTGGGACAGCACTGTGGCGCCGGTCGCCGCTGTCGTGCCGGTGACCACGTTCGAGTTTTCCGAGTCCGACTGCACCGAGGACTTCGACAACTCGCTCATGGAGTGGGCTGACGACCACGGCATCGGCTACCTCGGTTGGGGTTGGTTCATACTCACGCCGCATTGCCAATCGCTCTATCTCATCACTGACTGGAATGGGACTCCGGCTTTTCCCAACGGCACCGCGCTGCACGATCACCTAGCGGCGCTGGCGGCGGCCAGTTCGGAGACGGCGACCTCGAGCGGCGGGATCGCAACCTCGAGCGGCGGGATCGCGACCTCGATCGGCGGGACCGCAAGCTCCGATGGCGCCGAGGCCCCTGGCGTTGGGAGCGTCGTGGTCACCCCGCAGGCCTGCCTGCCCATGGCGCTGCCCGCTCTGTCATCGAGCGTCGGCGGTTCGGCCTGCGTCAAGCCGAAGCTGCAAACGCGGCGGATCCGTCTGACCCGGGACGCGCTCTCAGTCTGGCTCCGATCCAGCCAGCGCGCCACGGGCGAGATGACCGCGACGACGGTTAGGCCCTTCACGGAGACCGATGCCCCACATAACGCGCGAGTCCGGATGACGCTCGGTTCCAAGCGTTTCAGCTTGGCCGCGCAGACGTGGCAGGTGATCTCGCTCAGGCTTCCGGCGCGAGCTCGCCAGATGCTCGCCGGCGCTCGCCGGGTGGTCGCCAAAGTCACGATCACGGTCATGGGCACAATCGGCCAGACCGCGACGCTAACGCGCCTCATCGTGGCCGCACCGGAACATCGCTGAGTGGCGAAACCATGAACGACCTCGTGCTGGTCGCGCGAGAGCTCATCGTCTAACTATCGGATATCAACGGGCCTCTCGTCTGCGACAACCGTGGCGCCACCCACGCAACGACCTGGGATAACCGCCAGGGCGGGGTCCAGAGATTTCGTGCCGTGACGTCGCAGGTCCGCTTCCTTGCGTCGTTGGCCCCACAGCCACATCGCCGAGGAGCCAAGGCATCCAAAGCGTCGGCGTTCGCCCTGGGGTAAGCGTTCGCAAGTACCCTCCTGCCGATGCGCTTAGAGAAAGTGATCCCCGGCGTCCGACCGGCGGCGCGGGGCCTCGAGTTCACCGGCCTGGCCTACGACACGCGCGCCGTGGGCCCCGGGACGCTGTTCTTCTGCGTGCCGGGCTTCACCCGTGACGGCCACGACTTCGCGGCGGAGGCGCTCGCGCGGGGCGCGGTGGCGCTCGTCGTCCAGCGGCCCCTGAACCTCGACGTCCCGCAGATCGAGGTGCCGAGCGTTCGCGCGGCCATGGCCCCGGCGGCCGCCGCGTTCTACGGCGATCCCACCGCCGACCTGCAGATCGTAGGCGTGACCGGCACCAACGGCAAGACGACGACGGCATTCCTGGTCCGAGCGCTGCTCGAGGCGGATCGGCGCCAGACAGGGCTGCTCGGCACGGTCAAGAGCGTGATCGGCGGGGTCGAGCGCCCGGTGGAGCGGACCACTCCCGAGGCGATCGACCTCCAGCGCACGTTTCGCGAGATGCTCGACGCCGGCGACGTCGCGTGCTCGATGGAGGTGTCCTCGCACGCCCTCGAGCTGCACCGCGCCGATGCGATCCACTTTGCGGTGGCGATTTTCACGAATTTGACGCAGGACCATCTCGACTTCCACGGCACGATGGAGGAGTACTTCTTGGCCAAGCGGCGACTGTTCGAGGATGGCCGGGCGCGTCATGCGGTGATCAACGTCGATGACCCGTATGGGGCTCGGCTGGCCGCGGAAACGCTGGGAGCGCTCACATTCGCAGTGGAAAGCGAGGCCACTTACCGCGCCACGCAGGTGCAGACCAGCCTCGCCGGGGCAGAGTTCCGGGTCGAGGAGCCTGAGGGCGTGGTCGAGCTGCGCTCGCCGCTGCGCGGACGCTTCAACGTCTACAACGTGCTTGGCGCATACGCCGCCGTGCGAGCACTTGGCGTTTCCGCGGAAACATCTCGGGCCGCCATCGAGACCGCCGGGCACGTCCCGGGCCGGTTTGAGCCCGTCGACGCCGGCCAGGACTTTGCGGTGCTGGTCGACTACGCGCATACTCCGGACTCGCTGGAGAACGTCCTGCGCGCCGCGCGGCAGCTCACCGGGGGCCGCCTCCACGTGGTATTCGGCTGCGGGGGGGATCGCGACCGGGGCAAGCGCCCGATGATGGGGGAGATCGCCAGGCGCCTGGCCGATCGGGTGATCGTGACCTCGGACAACCCGCGCTCGGAGGATCCCGAGGCCATCATCCAGGAGGTCCTGGCCGGCACGGGACCCGACGTGGAGCACGACGCCGACCGCAGGAGCGCGATCGCCGAGGCGATCGCCGGCGCGGCGCCCGGGGACGTCGTGGTCATCGCCGGTAAGGGCCATGAGCAGGGCCAGGAGTTCGAGGCTGGGCGCAAGATCCCGTTCGATGACGTGACTGTGGCCCGCGAGGCGCTCGAGGGCGCCGTAGCGGCGCGCTAACGCTGACCGCCCGACCCGCCAAGTACTCTGCACCCAGAGCATGAGGACCTGGACACCCGAGCAAGTCGCACGGGCGGCAGGGGCCCGG
>Ga0335074_10001184_pt1 | contig 35560 bp, 43 predicted proteins | sample Lox_Sample_23_FD_206715 | JGI IMG/M metagenome (GOLD analysis project Ga0335074, IMG submission 206715) | Soil microbial communities from Loxahatchee National Wildlife Refuge, Florida, United States - Lox_Sample_2.3 | ecosystem: Environmental > Terrestrial > Soil > Wetlands | place: USA... | reverse complement strand
CACTATGGCTGTTCGCGTTTGTTCCTTGGCCTGCGGTAGAGAAGAAGTGAAGAAAAAAGGAGGGGCGGCTGCTTGGGATCAGCCGCCCCAAAGGCCGCGTTCCGGTGGTCCGGCCTAGGCGTGACCGTTTAGCAATTCCGCAAAAGGCCAATAAATACGCGCTTTTTACGCTGTTTTCACCAACTTACGTGGATACACTGGAAGTGGACATTGGTGGACACATCTGGTCAAAAATAGACTGAAAACACGATGCCATTGGCAACACACTGGCAACAATCAGGGTGATATTCCCTGTCGCGGTCATCCCGTCTTCTTGAAAAACCTGTATGACCCGCGTAGGCGTCGAGAATCGATCACTGAAACAAATCAATCAGGGAATAGCCACTCTCTTTCAGAATGGCTTGGCATTCCGCATAGTTCTTGTCTGTATAAGAATGCCTATTCTCGCAATCTCGGTACTCACTCTGATACTTCAGGCGGCGAGCCTCTTTGTCCTTCTGCGCTACTACGCTTAGTGCCTTAGCAGTGAACCTCTGGAACTCATCGGGAAGCGCCGCAGGCAGCGAATAACGGAGAGTGATCGGACCGTACAAAACCGGCGTGTACTCCAGTGTCAACGAGTGGGCGTGCGAAATGGCAAGAAGGAATTCGTAGGGATTCGGAGAAAACAATCCTTGCAGGTCCGTTGCCGTACTCCAGTGCTCTGCGTGGATTTTGTCGTCATCGACCTTCCATCGGACAACCGACCCGCTGGCATCTACCAGTTCATCAGTGGAGAGGAGAACGTCCAACATCTTCCCGTGCTTGCGAAGTTCAAGTTGGCATCGTTGGTCAGTGGGGCTCAAACCGGCACTGATAGTCTGGATGCCATCAATATCAGTGTCCGACACAGATTCGTCCCAATGTGGAGAGGACACCAACTCCTGAGGCGCTGCCTGTTCCAGCCCTGTCGGGGTCGCTTGTTGGCTGGAGCAGCCCGTCAAAAGCAGGGGCGTACACAGTAGAAACAGCGCTAGCGTTCTCATAATTGCCTTCCACTTCTATTTCCAAATGGACCCGGAGTCAACTCTGGCTCCTGTCTTAGCCCTCCATTCAGGAGCGGTGATACAGTATCGCCGTGGACAGGAGGACAGCAGCGGTCGTGATGTTGGAATACTGGCAAGGAGAACCAACCGTGGCGGTAGAAAAGATAAACTTAACATCAACCTGAACCAAAACCTATGAGGTTTGGGGTAGTGGTGCCTCTGAACGGAGTCTTTCCATTAACGAATCGGCTTTACGAACAACAATCGCCAACCTTGAAGCATCGCTGTCTTCGCTCCACTGGTGGTTGGAGTTTTTTACATTATTAGTTGTGGTCGGCGTTGCAATTGAAGTTATATTCGTAATCTGGGAATACGAAGAGGATTTGCACGATTTTCGGGGTGGAGTTGTACATCCGCCGGATAAACCAAGCATATTTCTGCTAATTTTAGGACTGTTCAGTGCGTCACTGGTCGCCGTCTCAGTGGCTGGGGAACTTCTGGAAGAAGCCCGAATTGAGCGTGTTGAGACGCAGATACGGCAAGCAAATGACGAGTTGTACTTATTGCTTTCCAACGAGGCTGGTGACGCCGCGACATCCGCCAAAAAAGCGCACGATGAAGCCGACAAGGCCGCAACAGCTTCGTCAAATGCCTCAACGCTAGCCAGTGGGGCCAGAACAGAGGCAGACTCATTCAAGCAACAGATCACTGATGCCAAACAACAGGCGGCGAACGCAGTATCACGCTTGGCCGAAGCAGAAAACAAACTGGCTGACGCAACACAGAGAGAACTGGCTGCAGAGGCGGAGGTGCATCGACTCAGGACACCGCGCTCTCTCGTTGATACCGACAAACTGGTCGCTGCCCTGAAACCATTCAGCAGTACTGAATATGTGCTTAATGTATTTATGGATGACGAAGCAATCCAATTTTCAAAGGATGTTGCGGGTGCTCTGGATGCGGCGGGCTGGATTCGGAAACAGCCGACGAGCATAAGCATTGGAATCCCCACCATGAAAGTCGTCCTCGGCCAAGGGCCAGCAGAAAACGTTCCCGCATGTCTCGATACAGGCATTTCGCTACGCGCGCATGTAAAAGAATCACTCGCAGTTCTCCAATCAACACCTGTTTCATTGCTGCCGAAAACGGTGCAGGCTGCTATCGCCCTTAAGTCGGCGATTGCTCCGAGTATCTCTCCCGGCGGGGATGAACGAAACGTTGCAGCAGATGGAATCATTGATCCCGAGCTTGGAGAGGGGCCCCTGACTATCTGCATAGGCAAGAAGCCGTAGATGACGACAAACAGCGCCAAGAGCAATGCAGGCTTAGTGGTGAACTGGCAAGACTATGCCGCGACCTTCATCTTCAGAGCCTTCTTCGCTTGCTGCCACCGCTTCTTTGCCGCGATTGACATTCGACGCCGTGCCGCCGTGCTGATCTTGTGATGGGTCTGGCGAGGTGCGGCACCCTGAATCTTTTGTAATAAGCGATTGAGAGCGGCGTCGATGCGGTCTCGCTGCTTCCGCAGGCTTCGGATTCTCGCAAGGTGGCGGGTGGCTCGGACTTTCTCGGCGTGAAGCGACTTCTCAAGTTTGGCTAGTTCGTCTTTCATTCGTGGTGTTACCCCCGGTTGGGATTATAGCGTGCCTTCAGGACTGGTACAGTCCGACCTTCGGCTGATTTCTGGTGGAGTCCGAGAAAGACCGAGGGCGAGTACAGCGCATCGCGCCTAACGGGGCTCTCGAAAGCATCCAGTCAGACCTTTGGTTCGGAATCAAATCGCTTCATTTTCTCTGCGATTTTCTGGGCTGCTTCGCGGTCTGCATCGCTCAACCGCATTTTCTCATTCAATCGCCGCTGCTTGATGGCTTCCGCTTCGCCTTTGTTGGTCAGATATATCTTGGCGTGATAAACATTTCCCTCCCCGAAACCAGAATGTCGCTCTCCCTTCATCAGTCCCGCAGCTAAAAGGTTTTCGACTACTCGTTGCGTTTCTTTGTAGGCACTATGTTCCTGTTCCTGTGTGCTCATCTCGTCTGGATGCAGAACGTGAACTAAATCTGAAGTTGAGGGTTTGCCTTCTGGGTGCACGTACAGATACTCCAGGATGAGTTTCTCCGCCTCGCTGAAATTAGCCGCACCCACGACCTTATCACCTCCGACCAGAGCCTAACATAAACGAACCTAGACGGAGTCGGTCTGACCTTTTCGTTTTGGTTTTGCCCCGATCAACAATCCTAGACCAGCACTCAACAAGAAAACTGCGCCCAAAACGGTTCCCCAGTCATTTCTTAGAACGTGGCGAAGCGCCCCATCAGTCTGCAGAGTACGCAGTGCCTGCTCGTCCCGACTCAGTTCATCGTAGTCCTTTTCCAAGTTCCGCTGATTCTCTCGCTGCTGTTGCTTATCTGGGCTTTCCGCACCAATTGACGTATCGAGTCGTATGGTTTCTCTGTCGTTCTGAACTATTGAACTTTGAGTCTCAACGACTCTGGACTTTGAAGTGGACCACAGAAATGCGTCCGCCACGACGAAAGCAAGCAACAGCAGCCCCAAAATAACGAATAGCCAGTGGACGAGCCGATAGTCGGAACCAAAGACCCAACTGAACGCAATCCCAAGAAGCGCGATACCTACGGCAGAGCGAACAGCGCCGCCCAGCAACAGAATCAGACCAACGCATATCAGGGTTGCGCACATGGCAGTCTTGTGTCTTCGATTTAAGAGCGCAGAAATCGGAGCAATGTCCATGCTAGTGAATGAGATAAAGTTCATTGGTCATGGCAACGGGAGCCTACCGCGAGCCAGCACGTGGGTCAACCCGCCTTGCGACGCGCCGTTAATTCCGATGCGCTCGCAAGAATAAATTCTTCTGCGATTCTCGCTCGAAATACCGGAACAGCGCGAGGCACTTTGGACACTTGCCGTGATTCAGATGGGCTACCCAAGTGAACGCATCAGCGTTGCGGAACTTCGCGCACGGTTTGGGTTCTGGATTCTTGGCGTTCATTTGACTGGCCCACTACCGAGAGCGCGTGGCATCGAAATCCCGTTCCGACTTCATCCGTTTGTACTGTTGCTCACACCCGTCGAAGGCAGCGGCGAGCGCGTCTTCTTTTGTGTAATAGGCTAGCGTAGACGTGTCGTTAATGGTTAGGTATCCGTCAGGCGGGTGTGACGGCGATGGTTCACCGCTCCATACCCACACTTTTCCTATCGGTTCCACAATCCCGCATGGGCCGTAAGGCATCACGAACATGTTCTGGGTTGGTCCAATCAGCTTGACATCTGGTGCGGAGGTAATCGCAGCTAATGCGCGGGCCTCGACCATTTTTTGCACATCTGGCGGCTTCGCAGGAGCCTTTGTGCTTCTCACACCGACTTGGGCGGTTGGGCTAACGCGGCCCGGAGAAATCTGTTCACCACTGACGACAGGTGCGATCTGCCCGCTGTTCGACCGGCCAAAAAATATTAGCAAACTGACAAGCGCTCCACAGCCCGCGAATACGAGGGTCCGACGCAGGCTTTTGTGGATGTCGTTGTCAGCAACCATCCAACGGAAAAGTCGAGGCACGATCTTCCACGCAAAATAAAGGCAGGTCAGAACTCCTACAAGCAGTAATATGGTGAGGGTGAGCGCCACAGTGTAGGAATGATACTCCGTCTCGCATATCGACCCAAAAACAAGGGTTACTTCTTCATCTTGGGCGGGAGTAGCTGATACCGTTGTGGACTCACGGGTTCGGTGTTTCGAGCAGCGGCTTCGATTGCGCCATTACCGTTGTGTTAATATTCCAGCCTAGGCCCGTCACAGTATGTGACAAAATTCAAGCTGTCACGTCAATTTTCGGGGCACTGATTGATGTGCAAGAAAAAGAACCCTCAATCGTTCTAGGGCAGCCGGTGGTAGCACGAAGATTTTCGGGCTGTTGGTTGAGCCCCGAAAGGAAGGCTTATGTCTTTGAAGAACGGCTTATTCGCCCTTCTTTTGGCCTGTGCGGCGATTTCCTTGTGCCTGGAAGCCCTTGCTCAGAGCCGACCCGCTAGCGCTTCTCTCCCCGATTTGAAGACGCTGAAGACGCTCAATTATTCGAACTCTAGTGCCGGAGGGTCGAACGAGGGCTTAGGCTATTCCGATCTTGAGGACCTCGTAAATGCCTGCGCGGCTTATTCTAAAGGGGTTGACGTTCTACCAAGTTTTCACGAGCCGATCCTGACGCGAGGCGAAGCAGGGATATCTGTGTACAGGAAGGTCTCGCCAAGCGTAGTTATGGTTGTAGTCGCAAATCTCAAGGAGGGGAAAGTCACCGACTCGGCGCTTGGGACAGGTGTCATCATCGATCCGACTGGCTATGTGTTGACGAACTGGCACGTCATCAATGGATTTGAATCAGGCGTAATCTTTCTAAAGCCCGCGAATGGCACAGAACCCGATGAAAATAGCGCTTATGGAATCGAGATCGTCGCAGAGACCGAGCAAGCCGATCTAGCTTTGCTCAAGATCGTCAAGCCTCCCGCTGGACTCTCTCCAGTCAAACTGGGTAGTGCATCTTTGGTTCAAGTGGCGGAAGACATACACATCATCGGCCACCCGCACGGCGAGCTTTGGTCATACAGTACGGGCGTCGTGAGTCAGATTCGGGACAACTACGATTGGCACTACTCAGACGGCTCCGACCACCGCGCGAACGTCCTTCAAATGCAAACGGCTATCAATCCGGGAAATTCGGGCGGGCCGGTGTTGGATAATAATGGAAATATGCTTGGCCTTGTCGCGATGGCTGAGGAAGGACAAAACCTGGATTACGCCGTCGAAATCGATGTCATCAAAAGCTTTGTGAATAATGCATTCGCACAGCGATCTAGAGGAGGCCAACGACGAACTGATGGACAGAAGGGACAACCTTTCATCGGTCGCACGGACAATGGCCAGTCCGTAATCAAGGTTGTCTATCCTGACCTCGTTTCATACACTGTTCGTGATTCAAGCGGCGCGCCTCTTGAACAGATCGCAGAAACTAGTGACGGAGCAATTCTCTCGGGTTCTGAGCTGAATGCATTTGGTGGGTTTTCCAAATGGGCGTTTAGGACCCCATCGGGAAGAACAGTCTCCGTTAATTCGTCTGGGATTGCGCCCGACCTGATCTCGTCGGGGGACACTAAATAAGGCTTTACTCACCGATGACGATGAACGGAGCCCAATAAAACGGATTTTTCGAACCACTCACAAAAACAGCATATCGAGCATCGGCCAAGGCTACGCTTTTGCTTTTATGTTGCAGAAGTTCTTTGTAGTAGTCCTCCATAAGCAAGGCCGTCGAATCATCTGAAACTTGCCACAAGCTCACCGTCACACTCGCGGAACCGGCGGCAAGAAAAGCTCTGCCCAAACTCATCACGCCCTCGGCCTTGCTGATCTTTCCACTCCCGGTGTTGCAAGCGGACAAGACAACCGATTCCGCTTGCAATTTCAAATGAAGAATCTCTGAGATTGAAAGAAACATATCCGCAACTGCCACCCCATCATAGGACAGTACCAGAGATGGCTCTTGAATAGCCGAATCGGTGGGCAGTATCCCGTGAGTAGCAAAATGGATGAACCTAAACTTCGACAGATCGGTATCCAACAATGCCTGCTTGGTTGCACTCGCTCCGAGGCGAACGTCCGTTGTTTCTTTTTGCTCGGCAATCAGCGCTGCGATACTCTTCACTTCCAAACCGGTTCCAGGCAGTCTCTCGAATGAGAATCCTCTCGATTTCAGAAGTCCGGGATTGGGTCCCGGCTTCGGTTGAATCGTAGGGCCTACCCGCCCTTCTTCAAAACGATTGCTCGATTGGAGGACCTTCGCCACCTGAAATCTTTCGTCTTCAGGGGAAGTGATGGGGTCTCCGATACCGAGGAATGTCTCTTGCCAACCGGAGGGATGGACCACGGTTCTGGCCAGTCGAAATGCAACGGCGGAAGGATAATAGGTCGTGGGCTTCCGAAGAAGTATGAAATCTCCTCTTGATGCCGTTGGTGAAAGTAACTCAAAAGGCAAGACGAAAAGAACATCGTCAGGCACGAAGACAATTTGCTCTGAGTTGGCGACTATCCGTGCAGCGTCACCAGGGAAAAGCGTTGAAAACAGCTCGTCAGAAGCTTTCCAGTCAATAGCGCCCGGCTGAGCTGAATTCAGAGCATCTCGGATCGAAGACAAATGATCGTTGAACCAAGCTCTCGTCTTCGGTATTTCATAAAACATCGCGACCTGATTTCCACGTCCATCTGGATTCTGAATCATCCATACAAACGTGGAAGACTCAGTCATCTTGAACTCGATTAGGGTTTCGTCTGACTTCAGGGGCAGGCTCGAAATTTGAACGTCCTCGGGGTACGCAACCGCAGCGTACTGAGGCGCGATCTTTCGCAAATCTCCAAGGAATCCCCGAATCTGACTCTGGTTGGCAGAGAGTTGTGTCTGCAGACGCGCGATCTCATCAGCGTTTTGGTCAGAATGGTCGGATTGCGAAGCAGCTTCGAGTTGTCCTGTTAACCGGTCACGTTCAGAATACAATTGTTGTTCGCGTTCTTGGACATCGGGAGGAAGAGTCAGCCTCATTTGGCTCTCGAAAACGCGCCCCCAACTTTGAGCAAACTGCCGGGCCTTGTTTTTCTCCGCATATGCCAGAGCCTCGGACGAGAGTTCAAACCTCCTCGAAGGGGTCTGCTTGCTCAGGGAATACAAGAGGGAGACGAACTCGTCGTAAATGTAACCGTAGTTCTCGGAGATCGAGTTTTGCGAATGCGGGTCGAGTTTTCCCTTTACATTCTCTATGAGGGAAATGAGCTGCTCGTAAGAGGCCCGTGCCTCCTCTGGTCTGTTTTCGGCCTTTAGTAGGTTCGCTCTTGCATAGAGCAACTGGCCTTTCAGGTAAGTATCTGCTGACTTGGAAGCCCTCGGACTTGCTTCATTGAGCGCTGAGGCGGACGCCTTCAGGTCTCCGCCTAACCTTTCAGCTTCGGAAAGGCTTATTAAATTCTCAGCCGTGCAATCCGTATTCCGTTCCTTTCGGCAATCCTTGAGGGCCTCCCTCGCGATATTTGCCGCTTCTGAGGACCTACCTGTCTGTACGTAAAGCTCGATCAGCTCGACTTGAAGAGTCTTCCCGATACCAAGTTCTTGAGCCTTCCGATAACATTCTTGGGCTTTTTCAAAATCCTTAAGCGATGAACTCCTGTCTTCGTAAATTCCCATCAACTCGGCCCACGAATCGCCTTGGCCTTCCTTGTTTCCAATCTTTTGAAACAGTTCCATGGCTGTCTGTGTTTCACTGAGCGCTTCGTCCCAGTTACCGATGACCGTGTCCACCTGCGCTATTGCCAAATGTGAATAAGCACAATGTTCCGAGTCGTCAGCCAGTGCCGTTATGTCTGCAGCCTCGCGATACGATTTTAGCCCGCTTTCGAAGTCGCCTTTCGTCGTGTAGACCTCGCCCAATGCATACGCGGCAAAATACTTGTTCAATTCACCGGCGTTATCGGCAGTTTTCCAGGCGTCAAGCGCCGCCGAAAGAGCGCTGTCCATATCGTCAAGCCCACCGTAGTCAAGCGCGAGGTTTCGGAGAGCCAGTGTCTCGCCAAAGTTATTGTTCAGTTTGTGAAATGCGTCCGCAGCTTTCCGGTGCAACTCGGAAGCTCGGGAAAAATTCTTTTGAGCCTCATAGGCGTTTCCCTGGCCCAGCAATGCCTGGGCAAGCGTGTTGGCCTCGCCCACTTTTTCCGCAATATCCTGGGCACGTCTATAACTCTCGATGGCGAGTTTAGTTTGGGAGTGCCCTGAGTAATAGTCGCCGATAAGAATTAGGGTCTCTGCTTCCTCCGCGCCAGCTCCGCACTCCCGATATTCCTGAGCAGCCGAATTGAGGTACTGCAACTGCAGCGCTTTTGCACGGTCTGACGAGTCCGAGTTAAGCGCCGCTGCAACGTGCGTGAATGCTTCAGCGGCTCCCCTTTTGTCTCCCGCAGAGACGAGTTTGGTGGTGGCGGCTTGCAGTTCTGAAGACGCTTGGTTGTACAATTTTGCGCTAGCGAAAGAAACTGCTAATTCAGTTTGCAATGCGGGATTGTCTGGAGTTTTGGCGAGCAGATTCTCAAGGGATGACCTGCTCGAAGCAAAGTCTCCGGTCTGCGCATCGACCAATGCTTTCACAACGTCAGCATAGGTAATCGTTTGTTCGTCCTTTGCTGTGGCTGCGAGCCGCAGACACTCGTCGCTTTCTTGTTCAGCAAGACTGTTTTTGTTCTGACGTGCGTGGGCCACCGCGAGAATGCAGGTGGGCTCCGTCCTAAGGGCGCTATTATCCCCCTTCAGGTCGTCTACTAACGTTTCCGCCTCCTCCGCATACTTTTCGGCGAGGCTCGGGTCTGACCCACGCCCGACGTAGTAACGGGCTAGCGCATTAAGAAGTGGCAGTTTTTCGAATCCCACCATCGGACCAACATCAGCCAGAATGTTTTGCAGAATCTCATTACCTTGTGGCTGCTGGACAATTTGAAACGGGAGACTCAGGATTCGTTGCCAGTTCGATTGGTCGTCCGTCGGCTTGGTTGGAAAACCATCATGAATGTAGAGAATGTAGGAATAAATCAAGGAGTCTGTGAGTTGCCCCGACTGCTGGCTCTGGCCTGCCAACTTCCGAACACCCAGATCGTTCAGTCTTTGATTGAGGTAATTAAGCTCGGCTTGTTGAGACTTGTCATCATGTAGGTGGGCGGACACGAAAAATGCTTTGTCTATAGAGATGAGTTCCTCCGTCGGCAACCCGAGTGCGCGGTAGATATCACTGAGTCGGACATACACTTCATGCACTTGGTGATCGTCAATCTCGGCATCGAACGGGCCGGGATGAACAAGGGCCTCAGCTTTTTCAAGGGCAGCGCGGGCATCATTCACGTCTCCCCCTGGCTGATAGATTTCACCAAGCTCAAGGTAGGAAGAGAATTGCAAACCACGGAGATTGCGCTCCTTCGCGTAAGCCGTTATCTCCTCAACAATAGGAACCGCTTCTTTGCTCCTTCCTAGCTGAACCAGCAAGAGAGCCTCAGGAATCTCGACTTGATTGAGTGCGACTTTGTTTTGAAGCTTCTCATAAAGCTCGGCGGCATCTCTGTAGTCTGTTACAGCCTCTTCGGTCTTCTTGAGGCGGTTTTCTAGGTCAGCAGCTTTTTGTTTCGCCTCGGCCTCCCCTTGAAACAGACCTACACTCTCGCTAATAGAAAATACTTGTTGCCAGGTCTCGATTTCTTTCTCTGTTTGATGGGCGGCGTCCAGAACGTTCGCGAAACCCTCCAGCCAAACTAGGCGCGTTAACGGAAGCTGAAGGGACGACGACAGACAGGCTCTGTCGTTAGAATCCTTTACGAATTCATTCAGGTTCCCTGACTCCAGAAGATTCATTTCTCGCAATGCCTCATCAGCATTGCCTTTCTGAACCAGTCCGAGCGCGTATGCATTTTCGGCAGAAACAAAGGTAAAAACGTCCTTCGCTGCTGCAGCCTTCCCTCTAGCCTCCATGACCGACTGCATGGCCTCATCCCGCTTCCCAATGACGCCGAAGTACACCCCCAGGTAGTAGAGATGAAGAGCCTCAAATTTGTATCCGTTCAATCTGTCGATATTCAGAGCTTCATTGATAAGAGCCGACGCTTCATCAGTTTTCCCACTCACTAATTTCAGTCTGCCCAACTCGCCTAGGGCTCGGGCTTTTCCATACAGATTTCCGGCCTGTTCTGACAGGGACAGCGCCTTATTGACAAGCTCGATTGCCTGCTCCGTGTCACCCTTCACCTGAGCTAGCGATGCGACCGAAGTGAGGATATCGGCTTGTAATACCTGCCTCCCCGCATCGATGGAATCCTGGAGTCCCTTCTGAAAAAGAAGGGAGCCTTCGTCAAGTTTGCCTTGACCAATGAAGACAGATGCAACCGATGCTTCGAGAACAGCGCGATCCCCGACAAGTCCCTTTTTCTCGGCGATGTCCACGGCTTTCTGAAGCTTTTCGATTCGTGCGTCAGGACTCTCGGAATTGCAGGAGGAATTCGGCACGCCTAATAGAGTCCGAATTTCCGGGTCGGAAGGCATTAACTCCGCAGGGATCGTTAGATCAGACGAAGGATTGCTCTGCGCGTGGAGCGGCAAAATCTCTAAAAGACAGACGACCACCAGCAATCTCATCAGCAGAGCGCCGTGCTTTGCATACCTATTCATTGGACTTGCAAACGCCGTTTATGGCACGAGGGATACGATTGTGAATTATTCAACTCATACTGTAAACAACGTCGCGGGTGACTAGATAACTTCTGAATCACACAAAATATAACCCGCCGATTACGTCTTTGGGTGACGGCGAAACTAGGACCTGAACGAATCTGGCCACGATATTGCGAAGCCGTGGAAAGCGCCGTCTCAGGGCTATCCTGAACTCGGCGATACATTCCAAGGCACTGAGAGCCTGCGGTGAACCCGCTCAACTACGAAATCTGGAATTCGAAGTGTGATATACCTTCGCCTACCGAACCGAGGTTTCTCATCTCCGATTACGAGGACACCCGGCTCGTTCCTAAAAAGTTTGCGGATAGTCTCCTCACTGAGCTTCCACAGGCTGGCGATTTCGGCAGCGGTGTAGTGTTGCGCCGTGGGTTTCGATCTTGAAATTCCGTTCTGTTCGGTTTGCACCGCGTCACCTCTTGTAGATGGTCACTTTCCCGTCCACCACGTTCGCCATATATCGACCATCACTTAGAAACTGCATCACCTTCTTGCCGCAACGCGCCATTTGCGCCCAGCGGGATTTTGTATTCGGGTTCTGCTCCAGCCCGCGAATCCTGCTTCCGTTCAAAACGAAGTCCACATGCCGCAAGCCTTGTTTGGGAGTTCCTCGGACAGGGTAACGCTCTCTCCCTAGCTCAAGGACCTTAGCGTTCTCGACTAGGACTTGCCGCCAGACCGCGACCAGAGTGTGCTCGCAGGACGCAAGAAAAGTCATTCTTCCCCTCGTTTGCTTCGCCGCTTCGTTCCTTCCTTCTGTGCTTTCGCGGCATGCCTGTCGTAGCAGACTTGGCAGACCTGCACACCGTTGGGCAATGCCAACCCAGCCACAAATGGGCGCTCGTTGCAGTAGTGGCACCAGCCTGGAGTCTTTCATCTTTGGCGGGGGCGGTTGATAACGATCAGGGCTCATGGTGCGGTGTTTCGAATCGCGGCCTTGATTGCTTGCGGAATCACATCATTCGAGATGTGCTCCATGAACTGGCCTAGTGTGTTGAGACGCTTCTTGCAAGCAGGGCAACCAGGGACTACCACGCCGTTTCCGCCTTGGCCGATTGCGGGCGGCTCGTCAACGAAAAAATCCCAGTTATGGCGTTGGAGTTCAGATTGAACGGCGGCGATTACTGTCTCTGTGTCCATGTGCGAGGATAGCACGGGCGACATGTCGCCGCACCAACGACGAATCGGCGCACCTAATCAGGGTCTGGCAGGTTCAGCAAAGTTTCCAACTCCAACTTGTCGTCGGCGTAGAGTTCCCACTCATATCCTTTTTCCGCAAGAAAGTATCCCCATCCCTCGTAGGGCATGCCTGAATCCGCAAAGGCGCAATATAGATGGGGCTGCGGGTAGAACCGATCCCCCCGCATATCGTAGTGCAAAATATTTCTCCACGGTATTTTCGCGGTTCGAAAAACATTTTGTTTGCGGAATCTAGGGGGAAATGACAACTTGCTCTGCTCGTAGGTTAGCGAACACCATTTGCGCGTCATGCTGTCAAGAAGCGCGCTCTCTATGTCGAGGACGCACTCTAAACCGCCGTGATAAAAGTCGAGAATCTCTAGTTTAAACCACCCGCTAATCCCAGGACTATCATCTACATTCGGGTAACTTTCATCATCAATCCGGCGAATGATGACCTCGCTATGTCTAAACTTTGCGGTACGACTTGAATCTCTCGGCAAGGTCACACGTTCCGTCACTGATTTCAGCAAATCGCGGTGGAGGTTATCCCGCAACTTCTCGTCACGTTTTATCGCGGCAACCATCTGCCGATGCGAACCTACTTTCGCCCGACTATGCGTCCGTCCTACACGTCTTCTGGCTTCCTCTTCTGCTGAAGCTTTCCAACCCTTAAGCAAGTCGGATGAGTAGAGTTTCAGATCACTGTCAATCAATTTGGCACAGTTCTGACACAGCCAGATTCCGTTTGACGCGCTTCTCCTGTCCTTCTCGCTGAGGTTCAAATCAAATCGCGGCCCGCCGCGAGCAGCCGCAGTAATGTGTGCGGCCACACCTACGTTGACCACACTAGAGGGGTCACTTTCAGGTCCCAGCGTGTCGGTCCGACAGGACGGATTCGAACAGAGTAGTCCCACTCTGTGAGCTAAAATGCGCTTCACACTCTTGCTGAAATCATCCCTCGCGGTTGCTTTGATCTCTGCCATTTCTAAGGTCTTACAACCGAGATTGCGAGCTTTCGATGCCTAATGAATTCGCGACGTGGCAACCCTACCAAGCAAATTCGGGGTTGGCATAGAACTGATGAAGCGTCCTCTGAAACCCTTGGCTTTGCATGAATAAAGAGATGCTGCCCTGTTGCGTCATTATTCGATTTCGTTCCTGATGGTGCTTAAACAATCCAGCGATCCTCTGGCAGTCTTGTGGGTTGCTATTGACGATCACAATTTGATCGAGAGTCTTGTTCTTATGCAGGGAAAGGGCCAAGAGGTATTGGAAAAACTTATCCGCAGCGGGTAGAGAGTACCCGATAATCCAAATCCTCTGCGCTTCGGCCAATGCGTCAGATGCGCTTTTCCAGACTGACCTGAGAAGAGGCAGATACTCCTCCTTGTTCCAAGCTGGGGGCACAATGAGACGAGTGTCCATCAGTTCCCCGCATGAGCATTGGAGACTTTTTTGCGTGACACTGGTCGAGCCTGAGTTGAGGACCTTTATCTTCTTGCAACGCTGGCAAAGAGCCCAGTTTGCCGACCCATGAAGCTTGAGCAATCTGATCCGGCAGACTGCGTTCTTCTCAAATTCCGCTGGCTCAGCCGATAATTCGGAGGGAAGATCGTACAGTGGTGCAAGAGACCAGGGTTTGACGGTTCTACCGACGGCCAGCCTTTCGTCTTTCGGACTTTCCTCGATGGCTTTTTCCAAAAGTAGGTCGTAGTTCAGGCTGATAATTACATCCTGCGCGATTCTCGTAGCTGGAAGCGGGTCCCACCGACGCGCCACGACGCTCACGAATAAGTCGTACATGTTTCCTTTGGGTCTGACGATTTGCGTCCGAAATTCAGTTCCCGTGACGACATCATAATTGTCTTTCGGTGGCGTAACTGCGGTTAACTCAATCGTGCGAAGAATCACATAGATCAAGTTTCTTCGCCTTGTTTCGGCGTTAGGTTCCCCCAACTGCGAGGCCATCTCCACCAACCCGAACAGGTCTTCTATGTTCTCGGGGTCGATACGTACCTGAGATTCGGCAATTCGGAGTTCGGCTCGATACTCGAATATGTCACCGAAGATGTCTCGTTCGCCTGTGGTAAGCGCAGATTGTGGATTCTTGTAAAGCTCCATTGCACGCTCAAAGAAGTTGCTCACTACGGGCGCTCCGGCTTCTGCTGAGAAGCCCGCGCCGACAATAAAAACATTACGTCGATATGGCATAGGCGAGGATCGTTTGCTGAGATATGCCAAAAGTCAAATTGCTTGGATTATCTGAGAGCATACCTCAGCCGAACATCTTTTGATATCGCATCTTGTACACGTCGTCCGCTTCCTCGGCGTATCCGCCAAGCATGACCCACAATCGACTTAAGGTCTCGCGGTTTTTAAGCTGGCAGGAGTTATCGAGTTCGCTCACGATTGCCAAGACCGTAGTAAGGGTACGGGAGAAGTGCCTGAATTTGTATGTCTCAAAGTTTCGTTCTGCGATTATCTTCCTCTCGTCCTCTGGCGCAAAATCGGAGATCAGAAAAGCTCCAACAGCGAATAAACCCGCCGCATTCAAGTGTGCCTGCGCGGACGTTTCTCCGTATAGCCACTGCTCCAAGAATTCCATAAACGGTTGGCTCTTTGTGGCCGTCCTCATCAATCTATACGGGGCGTACCATCGTGGGATGAGAGTTGGGTTGGCCTTCTGCGCAGAAGTTATCGAAAGATATTTCTCCATGGTCTGTTGAAGGTCCCTCAAGTCTTTGAAATGTTGTTGCCACTTGGGGTCTGAGCCAAACCTCTTGTAAAACTTGTCGTACACCTCCCTAGCTTGTCGGTAGCCAGAGAGTTCGTAAGCCATCGAACGTGTTGGAAAATCATCTAGCATGAACACTAGTGTGAAAAGAAGGTCGAGCAGTTGACGGTTGGTCGGAGGCAGTATGAGTACAAATTCCTTCTTTCGCTTTTGAGTATCGTCTGCATCCGAACACAGAAAGCTCGCGGCTTCATAAGAGTTTCTTGTGAAACGAAGCATCGTCAAAAACAGGGACAACTTCCGCTCCTCCGTCGAGTCGCGCGACTCCATCGCTTGTTTGAGACGCCGCACCAATTCGCCGTCCGTATTTCTAAGAAGCCCTTGAAGTGGTGCTTGCACTATTCGAGCATCGAATTCGTTCAGGGGCGGTAGACTTCGTTGGCTCATAATCAGCTTCCGGTAACTCTGACTGAACCAGCGCGATGATCGGTAAAGGGTCCACTCATGGTCTACGTCTCTCCAAAGTTGTTGGTTGCATCCGTCCATTCACAGATACGAACGTAAGCGGATGAATACTCGCGCTTCCTTTTGCCACTCGATAGCGCTCGCGCACACCAAGTTGGAGCTGTCGCCTGTTTCCCGCGTGGTCTTGTGGCACGGGAAGAAATTCCCATTCTGATCCATGAGGAGCGCCAGAAAGTACATCTCCGCCCCGTTGCTGAAGAGTTTGCAGGAAGGTGCTGGAGGCGTGAGAGCATCACTGGCGGAATATAGGCCGCTATCGCCTGTTTTCCGTGGAACAGCAGATTCGGTGGTCACTTCTTCTTCCCGTGGCGCGTGCAAAATTCATCTACAGCTTTACGCACCAAAGCAGAAATCGGTGTTCCATAGTTTCGAGCCGATATTTTCCGCAAGACGGCCATTTGAGTATCGCTGAGAAAAGTCACAATGCGGTGCGGGTTCTCTTTCGGTTTCGCCATGAGAGAAGCATACAATGCATGACCACACCTTGTCACGTTAACACTTGACAGTGGAGAGCAGTTTCGGGTAGCCTGTACTTGAAAAGTCGGAGCCACCCAAACCTTGCCGGGTTTGAGCGGCTCCTAGCCAAAGAGCCTGTTTAGGAGGCTACGATGGTTGATAAGAATTCTACCCACGGTCGCATTCGCAGTAAACCTGCCGATGTGAAAACGGGGCTCTCAAAAGGAGCGCCCGTGGACGCATCAAAAGAACCTACCAAGCAAAATTTTGAAGACCTGATTCTCGCGTTTCTTCCCCAGCCCCCTGACTTCCGGCTTCAAAACGAAGGCTCGATTGTGCTGCTGCACCCTCTCACGCCAAACGCTGTCGCGTGGGTGAATGAGAACATCGGCGCGGACAGTGGGTATCAACCGATGTGGCCTTCCGTTCTGATCGAACCGCGTTACGTCGAACCGATTGTTCAGGGCATCGCTGATGCCGGGATGTCAGTGGCATGACCATTCAAGATATTCGTACAGCCAATCAACGAGCCGGACGATTCTTTTTCTCACCCGACACAATGCGCTTTTTCAAATCCCGCGTCCTACCCACGGTTTTTGAGGGTGTCGGTGGAATCTACTTCGTCACCAGCGAACAATTCGTCGGCTCGGAAGGCGCACAACCACGTCGATACACGGTGCGTCGAGTGGAATCGAGTGGCGAGATAAACACGGCAACGGTTTTCAACCAACTCACCAAGTCGAAAGCACAGATCGCGGCCAGCATGCTCTCCCACGGGCATGAGTTGCCAGAAGCGTGGCGCAAGTAGGGCTGTCCAACTAAATCGCAGTCAACCTGTTTTCTAAAACGAAAGGAATCACCTATGGGCACAAGAGGAGTGATCGCACGGGTTGGTAAGAATGAAGGCGAATTCAGCGGCGTCTACCATCACTGGGATAGCATGCCCACATCCCTCGGCAGAACCCTGGTGGAACTCCACCGGAATTTTTTCAAACGCGATCTTGCCCGCATGCTGCAGGTCTTGATTGACCAGCACAACGCATGGAGCACGATTGTCGGTAAAGATTTCCGCTTGAAGCCCGGCTATAGCAACAACTACAAGAGACTGAATCCGGCCTGCTTCTGCCACGGCACAAGACACGAAGACAACCCACGGATCACTCACGAACACATGAACGACACGGATGTGGAGTGGGTGTACGCATTCGATGAGGAAAAGAATCGCCTGTACATCCGCGACATTCGCCACAAAGAAGACGCGGGTATCGTTGAACTCGCTGACCACCCGCTGAACGAAAAACAGTGGTACGAAATCGAATGCGGCGAGGATTTTCATCGTTGCTCGCACTACGCCTGGGCGCATGATCTTGCACCGAAATCCTGCAATCTCTCGACCCAGACTTGGCTCGGGCGGAAGCCGTTCGAGTTTCACGACGCGGTCGCATTCATCATTAGCGGTAAACGATACGCCTCGACGGGCTGCGGTGGAAGTTCCGAATACTACAGCACGCCAATTGCTCGGCAGCACGGATTCGCAAAGAATTTCCCAGCGCGCACCTGGGTTGCATCGGTGAAGGCTGGCAACGGGCGGCGCATTGATTTCCCCGTCGCAAAAGTCACGGAGGACGGATACAAACCTCTGCCAGGCGTGCTCTGGATTTATCCACCCACAAAAGACAATCCCCAAGAAACATCGGTGTCCGCATGACGGGCGATAGACTCTTCGCAATCGTCGATTTAGTTCTAGCCGTGGTTCTGTTTCTCGCACTGCTGCTGGTTCTGTTCGCGCCACTTACGGCGCAGCAGATCGTACGCTTTGTCAAAACACTACTTTTTGGAGGACACAAGTGACAGTGAATAAGCCTAAATCAAACGCCGCCGTTAGCCCCGACATCAAGAGCCGTAGCATCAACAATCCACACTTCGCTCGGCATCTTCGCCAACGTCTGGAACAGCGTGCAGGCAAGGATACGGCCATGCGTCAAACGCTGGATAGCCTTACCGACGCTGAGCTTGTCGAGCAGTGGCATCGGAACCACAAGGCGGGGTTGGCACATGCCGAACGAAAAGCGCGCGGCGATGCCTAGACTCTCCAAGGAATTCGCGCTTCTTGCGTGTTAATCTTGGTTCACGATCACGCTACTGGCATTCTGGCGGTTAGGAGCAAACGATGAAAAATCAGGGCTGGAGTGCAGTGAAGGCGTGAGCACTACACATCGAAACCCGGCAATCGCAATACCTGACTTCCTCATGCACTTAGAGACCTACCACGGTCTGCCTGTGCCATTCATCCAAGCTGTGTTTAATGGAGTGCCTGACTTCCGCGCCATAGACCCGGACAAGGTTGCGCGGTGCGTGAACGAGAAGCTGTGCGCCGTGTGTGGGCGTCGGCTAGGTGAATACTGTTTCTTTATCGGGGGTCCGCTGTCGAAAGAAAATCACTTCTTTTCCGATCCTGCCATGCACGAACAATGCGCCAACTTTGCCGCGCAGACCTGCCCGTTTGTTTCCGGCAACAAGCAGAGTTATTCCGACCGCGAGCTAGACCACACCAAGTTAGGCGTCAACAAGTTAGTGTCTGCCGCCGCTAGACCCTCGGAAATGTTCATCCTCAAATGCCGTACAAAAACTATTCAGCAAGTGTCAATTTCGGGTAGCCTGACAATTCAGGCCGGACTATGGTTAGGCGAACGAACCATAAAGTAGAGAAAAATGAGAGATGAAAGCATCTGGCGGGAACTGTGTGAAGAGTGGCGGGATTACGTCGCAGAGCGTAGGAACGATTATCTCGAATTGCAGACTATTACGTTGAAGGATGGGGATTTTCTGGCAGAGATGGGAATTGACTCGTCGTTCCCGTGGTTTGAGATGGCCGACCGAGGCTCTCCGCTCGCTGTTGCTTGCGTAGAAAAAGAAATTCCCCTGCCAAAGTTCACGCTCTGACAGGGGATATTGAGGACCGTGCGTATACCACGGTGCCTCGACCGCTAAGTTGCGTTTGGTACGGGTAGCGGAAGTTGTGTTCCTTCTCCCTGCGACGGAAGGAAATAGGACGGGTGAGGAACGGCGAGAGACCGCCCGAAAATATACTTCGCCGTGGAGGTGGGCCATGTTGTACTGGCTTGCATCCATCATCCGATGGTTGTTTGCAGCAAGCAACTGGCTGCTCGCGCAAGCGAGAACCAGAGAATTGCCTTGAAGTAAACACCGTTGGGGAGCGGGCTCTGAGCAATCAGGGCTCGCTTTTTTTCATTCAATAGTTTGAGGAAGTTCAGTTGAGCGTCCCGGTCGCAGCCCACTGGACCAACTCATAAACTGTTATCTGACTAGCCAGCATTCTCATCACAAGCCCTTGAGTGAGAAGGGATGCGAACGGGAACCCTGAGATCAACGCCTGTAGTGCTACCCAAAACGTTTGAAACTCCTCGGTAGAAGGATCGCCAGAATAGAACGCTTTTTGCGCAAGCGTCATCTGTTCAGCATACGGGAGCGCCGGGTCAGGATCGGTCATCGAGATATAAGACATGAACAATTCCTCGTGCGGAAGACTTGGTGATTTTACACAAGGTGAATTTCGAGATATCCACCACCCGACAAACTTGAGACGATGAAGTCACGCACTTGCTCGGGAGCCGCGTCAAACGAAATATCCTGATCGGCTGCCGCAGACGCAGCGTTTCCTGAAGCGATGACGTGATTATCTGCGGGATCAGTGATCTGAAATGCGCCCGCCCCAGATGCGCCCGGATTCACCCAGCGAATATGCTTGAGAATACAAACGGCGAAGGGGGCCGCATTATTAGCAGCGAGGGTCGTCTTATAAGACGCGGACATTGCTGCGGTGACGATCACTGGATTTGCGAGAAGATTTTGTGAAGGGTTGGACATTTTAGTTTTCCTTGGTGAACAGCTTTTTCAGATTCAAATTCGACGGGCGTCCTGTAGACAGTGCGACCGCTTTCATGGACTTCGGATTCAACTTCGTGTTCCCGCCCATGACATTTGGCTGGGACGGTTGAGAATTCGTCAACGCATTCCCTACTCTTCGGGGCAGACTTTTGTCCGCTAACGCTTTCGCAAATTTCTGGATCACTTGAGATTTTCGCGGAGGTTTTGGTTTTCGCATGAACATTCCTTTCGATTCACAAAATAGAGTTGCTAGCGGAAAACCCAAGGAAGCGGCCACCGAGGCACACTTTCTCGGGGCCGTAGGCACGGTTTTCCGCCACTGCGATTTGTGCCTAAATGTTTATTGGATGTCGGTTATCACAAGGTGCGGATCAATTTTGCGGGCTGCCTCGATTTGTGAGACAGGCACGGAATGAGATGAACCATTGCTTGCCGTAAAATAGACTCGTTGCTCTGCGCGGTTTTCTCCGGCCATAGCTCCAGCAGCCGGAGCAACTTCCTTAGCGGCTCGACCCACGGCTTGTGCGCCACGAGAAACAAAACCCTCTTCGCCCGGTCGAACCGCTTTTTGAACGCCACGGGCAATCAAATTTTCCGGCGAATTCACCCAGCGATCAACGAATGGAATAGCAGCGGCTGCCGCTCCCAATGGTGTTCCGTGCGCCAGACCTGTGACCGCTCCAACAGTCTGTTTCAAACTAAGAGGAGCTTCACGACCCGCGACATTCACTTGCCCACGAATCTCGCTTCCGACATTACGCAATGCTCCGTAGTCTTTCTTCAATTCCTCGATACTCTTGACTTGAGTCGGCTCCAGAATTTCGAGACGGTTATAAAGTTCATTACGGAGCGCGTCGGCTGCGGCTTTGTAGCCCAGCGCTTCGCCATTCGTACGAAGCAGGGCAGCCCGTTCTTGCGGTAACTTCGACCAGTATCCTGTCGAGCTTAATTCAGCGTTGAAATGTTCGAGAGCGTCTTCAACATCTCCCACACTTGTCGCAAAGACTTGTCCGGGCATGAACTGATTCGCGAGACGCTCCACCTCGGCTGCTTCGGCGGGCTTGAACTTTTTCATCGCGGCGGGAATTGCGTTCGAGATTTCGTCACGAATCGCAACACCGCTCAACGGCACTGAAGCGTGCTTGTCGATAATTGGTTGAATTTTATCAGCCCACAACTTCTTACGCGCCGCATCCGTGTGATCGGCCCAATCTTCAACCGACTGCGCTGGGTTCACAGAATTGTCAGCATCCATGTACGGAGCCGCACGCTGAAAATCTTGGGCAAAGCGATAATTTCTCTTGGCAGGTTTTGCTCCTCGTGTCACATCTTCAAGACCCGTCGTTCCAATTCCAAAAACCTTTCCTACTTGCTGAGCGAGCGCACCCGCAGTTTCACCCACAAAAGCACCAGTAGCACCACCTGCAGCACCTTCCTCGGCACCTTTAGCCGCCTGTCCTTCGGCAGCACCTTTGACGCCGCCCTGAACGCCACCGATGGCTGCAGACTTAGCTGTCTCACCGAGAATTTTGGCAATAACCGGATACTCTTTTGACAGGGAAAGCATGTGACCGACCATCGGATACTTCGTCGCCAGTTCAGTCAACTTCGCAGCCTTGGCTGCTCCATTCAGAAATTCCAATCCCTTGAGAGCGTCCAGCACTTCGCCACCTAAAACGAATTCTCCAGCGGTTTCGGCAAGTTCTCCCCCGCCACGAGCAATAGAAGGCTTCTCTGTCTCGGGACCGCGAGTTGCCTGTAGGGAGCCAGAGGGCTGACCTGTTAACTTTTCAACCCCTCGGGCAGCGAGATTCAATGCTCCTTGACCAGTTTCCGACACGCCTTTCAGGATTCCACCAACGATGTTGGACATGAGTCCGCGATCTGGTGCTGGAGGTGTTGAGTCAGAAGTTGACGATCCGGGCGGCGTAGTTGTCAAATCACTCATATCCGGCGTCGCGCTCGGTGGAGTGGTTGTCAAATCACTCATATCGACCTGCGCGTTTGCAGGTGGCGTAGTTGTTAAATCACTCATGTCGATTGCAGGTTGTTGCGGCATTTTATTTCTCTCTGATTGAAAATTGCGAAACTCTGTTTGCCGCTCAACGGCGGGGGACAAATTGGGAGGCTTCGTCCACTGCGCTTTGACGAAGCGCACTCACAGCCGAAGGCCCTCCCATGCTGCTGCGAGATGTTAATCGTCGCTATTTTGGTTGAACTGCAAACGCGCAGTCCACGCGTTGTATTCGGGCGAGTCGATTTTAAGATGGGGCATCTGGATAGCGATCTGTGCCCGCGCTTCGGCTTCTGACATGTGACGCACTTTCCCGCCGTTTCGATTAGCTGCCCGGCTCTTGTGGACAAGTTCACGAAACTCTGGGCTGACATCCACGGTCGGTCGTTTCCAAGAGTCCTGCCGTGCCGGGGCAACTCGGTCCAATTCTCTCAACGTTGAAACTAGTTCAGCGTTTTCTTGCTGAGCTTCAGGGGTGAGTGTGGCTCGCAGGACTGTTGGTTTCGAGTAAGGAATTTTTGTTTCCGGCTCGGGCTCATCGGCTTCAGATGTATCAAAAATCAACAATCCTTCAGTACGGCACCAAAAATATGCAACCTTGAGGTTGTAAAAACAAATCGCGAAATTGTTCACGTCAAGCCATTGCTGTAAAATACCCATGTTGCTCGCCCGTGGGTAGCCTTCCTTTTCAATCCATTCGTTGAAGCGTTCGGCTTCAGCGCTGGCAAATTCCTGCGTATACGCCTCACCAAAGTGATCTATCTCCAGTGGGGGGTTGGCTTGCAAAAAATCGTCGGCAAGACTCATGTTATCGTTCTCCTTTGTTTTTACTGACGGCTGAAACGCTTCGATCCTGCTTCAGCGGCCAACTCGCGGAAAGGCTTCTGACGAAGCGCGATGATGTTCTGAGTTTCTTCTTCAGTAGCAGGTCTTTGACGCTCAAATCTAGCCCTTCCACTTCGAACCAAGTTCAGCGCCTCATTCACAAAGGAATTTTCCGGCGCATCTGGTGGTGGCGGAATTATGTTCACCAAAGGCTTCTGATTGAATCCTCTCGTTCTCGGCTGCCCATCATCAAATGCGTTCTCTTCTACACAGCGATGTGCCGCACTAATTAGTCCGGCGAGATCATTGCGAACTGCACGCTTAAACACGAGCCAACGCCACATATTCGCCAAATTGCTGCTGTTCTGCTTTGCAATGCGCTTCAGGTTCTCATCAGCATCCGGGCGAACATCGAATGGGTACGCTGGAAATGCCGCTGCGATGTAGAGGCACATTGCCTGCAAATCCTCGAAGCTGTTGTCCTTCGGTGCAAGCGGCTTCTGTGTTTTCGCTTCACCCGGCTTCCTATAAGCAGCCGCATCCGCAACTGTTTCATCGGCTCTCATAGCGTCAAAAAGTTCTCGCGTCTTTTCATCCACGGGACGAGTCTGTCTCGCAGACCCTTGCCAATCATCTCGGGCAAAGCGACGAGTGTCTGTGCCAGTATTTTTGCGCTCAGTGCTATTTACCGGATCGCCCCAAGGATTTCTTTGGCCTTCTGTCTGGCCTTGGCGCACAACTTTCTTTCGTTCAAATCGGTTCTTACCTTCCGCCGCATCGTCTGACACAGGCGCGATCTTTCTCTTGGCCGAGTTTCTATCAAAAGCATTCATGCGCTCCCCGGCAAGAATCTCCAAACTGCTTGGAGGATTCGGATCGGTGAGTTGCTGCGTTCTCTTGGTCCATTTTGTAGCGTTGCTCATTTTGTTTTTCCTTATACCGTTTCCACGGTTTCGAATTCTTCAATCACATCTGGCGGTTGTTTCGCCAGCCACTCCTCAAGCGTCTCACCACCTACGAATGGGACGGTTTCTGTTGCGGCTAATTCAGAAGGTCTCCGATACTCTGGCTGCTGTTCGAGCCACCCTTGATACTCTTTCTTGTACCGCAGGACTACCTCTTCGAAATATTTTGCCTGTGAGAAACTGGTTAGTGCGCTCACGGATGGGATTTGTTCCTCGGGCAGTTCGTAAACCGTAACTTGAAGCGGGGCACTTCCCCGGTTTGGATTTAGGTATACTGCTTGTTTTACCGTTTCGTACAAACCCATCTAAGATGACTTCCCTTCGAGAAACGAAATTGCTTTGGCAGTGTTGTCTGCGATCTGCTGAGGCTTCACAACTTCAGCGGGCTTGCTAGACACTTGGCGAAGCGTCTCTTTCCCGACCAGAAGTTTTTCATCAGTGTTTAAGCGATTGGCCCGTTCTTGCGCCGAAATGAAAGCACCGCCGATAAACGCCATCACGGTGGCGATGCCTTGCAATTGGTCAAGAGAACTTAATCGCGCGTCTCGGCCAAGGCTCATGTCTTCTGATTTTTTCTTCAAGTCAGTTTTGATATTCTCGACGCCGTTCAGAATGTCGGCCCACGCAGGACTTTCGCGAAAACTCAGCAATGCGAGAGCATTTGCCAGAGGGGTATCGCCGTTGTAATCGTCCTCTGAAACTGGTGGAGCGCCTTCGCCCATCATGTTGTCGATGGCAACTAACGCCCCGTCGTCTGCATGCATATCAAAATGCCGCATTGATTCTCGGATACCCATGTATCTCTCCTAGTTTTGTTTACGCAGTATTCTTCTGAGATTGCTCGTGCTTGCGCCAACAGTTTTGTTTTTCTTCGTCCGACAAAGGAATTGTTTCATCACGAACGACCGCGATCTGGTCAGCCACCGTCCGCGATTCAGGCATCATAGCTGCCAAGCGGATGTTAAAAGTTGTTTGGTTGGCTCTCTCAATATCAGATTTTTCCCACCACGATCCGTTCGAGAAGCACTGACGTGGGTCTCCAGCGGGAGGCTTACGATCTCCGGGGATGACGCGGAGTAAAGGTTGAAGTTGCCAGTCGCCGTTCAAACTTGAATCTTTTCGCCAATTTCCTGCAGCGTCTTGACTCCATGATTCCTGCGGCCCATTTGAAACCGGAACCTTGACCCAATCTCCGTACTCATTTTGCTCAGCCTCGTAACGTTGTCCGCCTGTAGACCAGGTCGCTTGCAAAGCTGTAGGCTCGGGCATGCGCCTGTAGCCGTGAGCTTTTCGGTCGTATAGAACCTCGATACCGACTTTTACTTCTCGGCCATCCGGCCACAACAGAAGAGGCTTGCTATGCGGATGCTCGAAGTCTGCGGTCTCCACGGTGTATACGGTTTCATTGATGGAATCGTAGTGGAGCGGCTGAAGCGCGGCGAGAGCTTGCTCCTGCTCGATTTCTTGAATCCTCTCCAAAGGTGTCGTCGGTTTGTCGGGCACGACAATCGGAGGTGGAAAGTTCGGGAGTCCTGCCAAAGCCACAAAGTTTCCTGCAGCTTCATACCAGCGACGCTGCACATATACGATCAGGGCCTTTTCTTGCTTAGTCCTGAATGCTAAGTTTGATCGGCTAACAGCTTCGCCAGAATCCCAAAACGTTTTGTCAAGTGACGAAAGGCTTGGTTCGCGGTTGAGATTCCATTTCGTACTATCAAATGGAGCCAACCGTTCTGCCGCCTCTTCGTAAAACCTTGCGCGAGCCTCGAAGATCGCTCGAACATGATATCCGTCTTGTAGAGCGCTCCCGGCTTCCTTGGCTCGCTCGCGGTTCTTAATAGCAAGGTCGAGAAATGCCTGCAGAGTTTTTTCACGAACATCGAGAGGCAAGAATCCTGCGCTCAACCGCGCGTTTAGTTTTTTCCGCAGAGGAGTGATATCGGCTTCTGCAGCGACAAAATCACGATTTTCTTGGGCCTCTGTTTCTTGGCGAATTGCTTCAGCTTCATCCGCGCGCAATTCGCTGATCCGGTCTCTCAGCAGAATTCCTTGTTCAGTGAGATATGCTCGGGCAGCCTTGAACTTCTCTTCGTTCGGTAGCGCATTCAGACGGGCAAGAATACGAGTTTTGCGATCTTGCAATTCCGCAATGCCAAGTGCGGGAGGCGGCGCAGAGACTTGAGGATCGTCTGTGGTATCTTCTCCACCGATAACCCTGCCCCAGTTTGTGAGCGAGCCTTCGAGAGGTAGCGCGGGGAATTCGGCTTGAATTTCCGCCAGCACTTTGTCGGCTCGGGTCTCACCTTTCGCCGCTTTACGAGCATTCGCTGCTTCTTCAATCTCATCCAGACGTTTTCGTGCCCGCTTGATCTCCCGCTCAGCATCTCCGAGGTTTCGGATGCTTCCCGCTTCAGTCGCTTTGCGTTTCGCTTCCTCGGCAACACGGATTTGTTGCTTTAGCTGTTTTTGCTCTGATAATTCGGCCTTCGTCTTGTTGCTTGGCAACTTGTTTCTCCCAGAAAATTTGTCAAGGTGGTCGAGGATTTGGGGAGGAGCGACCACCCTGACCATTGCGAATCGGAAGTCCAACGGGGGCTGAGGAGGTAAAGAGAAGAACTTCGATCCGTTCCGCTTTCCCGCTTCGGCTTACTGAAACAGGCAGCGGAAACTTTTGTTTACTCGGTTACAACAGAACTTGCCTTCTGTCGGCCCAATCGGGTGCGATCATCGCGGTGGATATCATTCTGGCGGCGAACAGATTCGGTCACTTCCCTCCCATGGCGCTTTCCAGTCGTTTTTGAATCCTCTTGGCTAGCTGCCGGACGGGCATCCTGATTGAGGCTGTCGCCAACTAAAACGGGACGATTGCCGCGCATCTTTAGAACGGACTTCGGTGCCACTGCGAGACGAGTTTTCGTATCTTTCATTGTGTTATTCCTTTCTGACGTTTACTTCACTTGTAGTTCACTTTTACTTTACTTTTACAAACGGATGACGCGGGTTCTTCAAATACCTCGCGATGTAGGCCCCGACCGATTCGCCTTTAGCATCTGCCCGCAACATTCCTTCGTAGATCGCTTTCGAACAATTTTCGTATTGGTAGATAGAGCCATCTTGATACTGAATCCGAAGTGCGTTTTTCTCAGGATCAAAACAGAAGCGTCCCAAATGCTGACTATCTGATACTCGATGCCAGACTAATTTCCTCGCATCGGACTTCTGACCCGGACTAGCCATCAAAAAGGCAGAAACATCAGGAACGTGCTCAGAACTTACTCGGGCACTTGCTCTAGGTTCGCCGTGCCTGTAAAGAACGACGCCATCTTTTTGTAGACGATAGGTTGCGCTCATTGCGATTCCTTCTTCTGATCCTGTAGGGCCAATGAATTGGGTTGCGGAGGCGCTTGAGTCCAGCGGTGCTTAGGGCGGCCTGCTAGGATGGCGCGACGGTTCGCTGCCTGTTTAAGCGGCTTGCGCTGTGCTTCTGCAAAGATCACGGCTCCGTCTCGGGATTTCATAGCGTCCCACAATCAATGTTTGGTATAGCTGGCGGCTCGCTCTTCTGCTGCGCTTCGATAGCCTCGCGATTACCAAACTGACTTTGATAATCTGCATCGAATCTTCCTACGGCAGCGTTGGCAGCGTCGCTCGGAACATCGTCTACCATCGGATTCGGTTGGCGATTGGGCTGAACATCGACGGCTATGACCGAGGCTCTAAAAACAACATGAGCCCCCGGCTTCCAGTCTCGCGTGTCGTCTCGAAAGGATATGGGTGAGCGATAGTCGAACGAGGAGATTTTTCCCTGACGGGTGGAAATATCAAAAGAGTGCACAACTCCATGGCTCATCGTTTTTCTCTCCTATCAAATCTCGCCTAAGTTCGGATTTTCGCCCGTCTTGACTTTCCGCAAATTGCTCCGTAGGGTCGCGGACTTGCGAGGTTCGGCTAATCTTGCCGCACCTACGCGCTGCGAGCGGTCTGAGCCTGCGCGACCTGATTTGGTTCCTCTTTCCAGCGGACGACCGTGACGGCCTTTGCTATACGGTGTGACTTCCGACTTCTTTGCTTTCGTCATTTCGATACCTTTCAACGGTCTTAGTCGGCTACTGGCTGAAGTTCTTCGAAGCCCGAGGCTCCAACCGTAGTAATTTCCAGTTCTTCGGCTTGACGGGCCTGCATTTGATTAGGCCGATTGCGGCGGCGATAAGTTCCATTTCTTCCAACGAACGCGTCATGCACTCGGCACCTGACCCGAATTTTAGGGGACACAGCCCCTTCGACTTCGAGAACGGAATCGCAGTTTGGTTCGGAACATTTCAATTTCATGCCGCCTCCTGTCGCAATTTCTTGGCTTGGCGTTGGACTGTCATGTCACGCGGCGGAGTCACGGGCAGCGTTGCATTGGCTTTTACGAGTCCCGTGGGAGCCTGATAGACGCCTCCTCGGGTTCGAGTCCGCATCCGGCGAATTGCCTCTATCCGGCTGCACGGGATGCGACGGTCTCCCGTGGCATTCTCGGGATCGTGCATGGTCTCCGTAGCCGCGATACTGGCAATGAGTTTTTCTTCCCCAGGCGTCCATCCATTACTTTCGTTCACTTCGTTCTCCTCAAATCGCCGTCCACGGATCGAGCATGCGGATCGGAATCCAAAAACTGGAAAGGGCATAAAACGGGAAGGTTCATTTCCACTTGCCAGACGAAAATCAGCGGGTCCCATGGGGACTCCAACATCGAAACCCCAAATCTATTGCGCTAGGTTCAGGGCAGGTCTGAAAAAAGAACGCATTAAAAAGGGTCCCGTATGGAGAAAAGCGGCTCCCCAGCCACGGCAAAATTCAGTTGGCTATCTACCCGCTTCAGGTCGCTGCTGCGGTCACTAGAGGTAGGCAGAAAGTAGATCGCCCGGAGTCTTATGGAACAACGGAGCGACTGACCACCGTTCTTGAAGCCAAGCGGATATAACGAACTGGTCCCATGTGATTGAAAAAACGGTACTTTCAACGTACTACCGCCTGCCGAGGTGGTCACCGTGTGGGCGGCCTGCCAACCCGTCTTTGGGGCCCCGATTTCGATTGGCAATCAATTCCTAGTAAACTATAGCTATAATGTTTGCAACAACTTGCGATAGATTGTCCGAGTCCCAAATAGCCTAGATTCTGTAATCAGCCAGAGGTGGTTCCGGGGCGGGGGGTTCTCATGACGGGGACTCTCGCTCGCACGGGCACAATGTACCACGGTTATAATCAATCAGTGCAATTACTTACGTCCACATCTGGGCTGCGAATTCAACTGTACACAGTGTCGGTCTACGTGGGACCGAACTGGCAACAGTCCTTAAGGCGACCTGCTTGGATCGGTTCCGAGAAGCAATATAAGAATCAACAAGTTACCCGCGTCCTGTTTCGCCTGCATGTGAAACGATCCGGCGCGATGCGAAAACGAGCATTTGAAATCGAGAATTGCCAACGAGTGTGTAGTACCCTATGGGTTACCAATATGAGTTTAGACTGACATCACTCCACCGGATCACACATCTTCAATCTTGAATCCCAAATCTTGAATAAATTCGATGTGCTGTTGCTCTCGGGCTTTCTTCTCTTCCAATGTTTCCCATCGTTTCAAGCTTTGGTTGTAGGAGTATCCGGCGTTGATCTTCTCGATCCGGGCACGGTTAGCGCGATGGGCTTGTAGTTCTGCCGCCGCGATCTCCTCCGGGCTCTTGTAATCATCGTCTACGGCATTCAAAGCCGCATTAGCATCGTCAATGGCGCTGGCCGCTACTCGGACTCCAGTCGGGGGCGAGAACACGTCAAAATGGCGCTCTGCCCATTGGTAGAACTGGCCTCGATCCACGCCGTCGAATTCGTCTTCGCGGGAGTTGTTGTAGAACACAGTGACGCGGCCTTGCTGAATATCGTGCTGGCTGGCTTTGAAGGTCGCATCGATTATTCGGCTCATACTGTCTCCTCATTTCCATTTTGCGGACTAATTATCCTCATCCAAAACCAAACCCACTCACCGGCGTCCATCGGGTAGGAAACTCCGCTTCGCCTTTGAGGCGAAATACGCAAGTACGCAAGTCGTTTTCGCAAAATCAAAATTGAGAAAAAACCAGTACGCAAAAAGTGCACTTATTGAAAAATCTAAAACAATCAATCACATTCTTTACTACTACTTACGTTTTTCGTGCTAAGCCTGCGTACTTGCGTATTGACCACATTTTTGAACCACATTTTTTCGGCACAAACCTTGAAAAAGGTGCAAAAACTGCGTACTCACTTTGGGTGCTTCAAGCTGTAGAATTCGAGGCCGTTTTCATCCTCTTCAACTTCGATCTTCCCTGTCTTGAGAAGCACCTGCAGATCGTTCTGGATGAGCGGCCCTTTGCGATGGTTCTGGAAACACTTTCGGTACAAATCTGTTTTTGTGGCCGGACCTGCAATCAAGTAATCCAAAATCTGCTGTTGTTCGGGCGTTAGCAGATCGCCAAAGATCGTTTGGACCGAATCCTCGCAATATTGCCAGAGAGACTCAGCCGCTTCGAGGTGTTCAAGGCGGATGTGGTCCGACTTGTCGAGCATGGCGTAAAGCAGAGCCAAGCGTATTGTGTGCGCCGACGCCCGAGACGTGAGCGCCCCGACCAGGCCCGGCACTTCAGCTTCTAACTTTGAGTACAGGGTACGCGTCCAGTAATCCCGAGCCTGTTTATCCATGAAGATTCGTTTCTGTTGCTGCGTGAATCCTACAGCTTGACGCAATTCTTGAATCTCTTCAGTCCAATCTAGGGGTTCGCCGCCCATCGGCAGTTCCCTATTCTTGTGAACAAATACCCATAAGAATCGGTTGGCGAATCCGTTGTTTCGGTCGGCTTGGTCCAGGTTCACGCTGAGGTCTGTAACCGTTGTGTCGGCTGCGATGGAAAGATGCGGTTCCAAGCAACTGGCTGCGTTGTTCTTGACGGTGTTCCGTAATGGCAGGCTGTCCCATCCGTCGCGGATCACAGACGACAGCAAACTTTCGGGCCTGTGGCATACAGAAAGAATGCCTTGGAATTCTCCGATGTTTATGTGCAGCCGCTTATCATCTACACCCGAGTCCATCATTACGGTTTCGCTTTCTCCCGTTTTCTTATTGATGACCGTCTCGAACTGAGAGTCTCTTATGAGCTGGGGGATAACTTCACCGCTTCCGATGCCGCCCGTGTTACGGTTGTCTAACCAATCCGCGTCAACATGCTTCATAATGGCGCGGATGCGATTCTTGCCCGTTCCTTTTCTGGCGCGGGAACTTTCTCCAACTTTCACCATCATTTCGTTCATGTAGTGGCGCGTATCTTCGACCTGATAGTAAGCAGAGCGACCCACGACGCTACCGAACGAAATAAGCAATTCCATCAAGTTGCCTGCCGGATGAGATTCGGTCTGCGGGTCCAATTTCTTAATGATGCGTCCCGCCAATCCGTACAGGGCTGTCTCGGACAGTGTAGGACGTTGAATTAGCGATTTGGGCGTAGCCTTCTCTCGCTGTATTACGGACAGCGCCAAGTTTGTCTGCGGTACGTGTTGGAGACTCATTGGCGCACCCGATCCGTTCGGTCGGGGCTGCTGACCAACTCGATGAGAATTGCGGGCAATATGTTCTGGCCGGGTCGCGGCTGGCCGATCAGGAACGTTACTTCATCACCCGCCTGCAAAGTTTTGTGGCCCACCACTTCGTTGATGTGGGCGAAGTACTGAACTTTTGTCGATGGTTCGAGGAGAAATCCAAATCCACGAGCGCCAAAACGCAGAACTACACCTTTGTGTTTATTCATAAAGAAAACACCTTGATTGATTTTCAGGCGGGGTTTAGTCCGTCAGGAGGGATCGCTGCGTGGAAACCTCTACTACACGCCCGGCTTACCGTGAGACTGGCCGGAAAAAGAAAACTGTTATTGCTCGATTGCGAACAAACTCACTTGCTGATCGAGGGTCAGGCGCTTTGTCGCAGGTGAAACAGGCTTCTTCGACTCCGCTGTTTTGGCCGCTTTTTCCCGCTTCGCTCGCGCTTTTTGCGCCAGCCGTAACGCCCACTTACGTTGAGACCCACTGTGTAGCATCGGACTTTCCCCTTTGATTGAAATTGCTCAGAAGGGTCAATCCGACGCCTTGCCGAACTTGATGCTTACTGCTCGCTGCTAAGAACCTTGGCGATTGCTTCATCCGATGAGACGCTTTGATATGCCCGAGCCGACTGAGGCGGTGCCCACACAGCACTTGGGACTGGCTGACCATCGATTTGCGGTGGTCTTAGAGCGATAAGGATTTCTTCAGGATTAGCCAACGTCACTTTGACCGCCTTACGTCGGGCCGCGCCAGTGCGGTTATCTCGATAATCCTTGGGCTCAAATGAGACAGCCTGCCCCGGCGTCAACTGCGCGAACTCTGCGAGGCAATCGCTTTCGTGAAAAAACAATCGCTGGGCGCTTTCAACACAGATCAAGAAGCCAAACCGATGGTTTCGGTGAGCCGACTTCCGCTGGTCTATGAGTTTGATGATTCCGAACATCCTATTTCCTTTTCAATGTGACAAAAAATGCCCTAATAAACACGAATGCCCGACCACCTTTTCAGGCAATCGGGCATTCTGTTGTTTTCCTATGACGCATCATTGCCACGGACCAGGTGGCAAGAACTTGGATGGAGTCCTAGCGGACTCAGGGTCTGGTCAGGTCATAGGATTGCAACGAAACCCGATAGCACTTTCCACAATCTGGAGTGAATCGGCAGGATGGGTGAGGACAGTCTACCCATTAAAAGACGTAACCATCATATCATACTTTTGATTTTGTGTCAAATTTTCAAAGGGTTGCCAGTCCAGAAATTGGAAATCCTCCGTTTTTGGCCTCGGACTTCGCCCGGTCACCGATCCAGCCTGCTTCGGATTTGATTTATTGTCTCCCCTTGCGGATTGCCGCAACTCGCTTCTCAAACTCGGCCCGCTCCGCCGCTATGTCGGCTTCCTTTCTGGATTCTAACGCCTCGTTGAAGGCCAACTGGGCAGCCCTTGCCAGCGACTTGGAAGCATCTGTGTAGTGCGGTTGACCGTTCAGACAAACCACTGGACCGCCTCCATCTTTTTTCACAGTAAATTTTGTGTCCAGCCTAATAGAACCGGAAGTATCATCAGGGCCGTCCCAACTTAAGAGTTTTGCCTCAGTAACTCGCTGCATCACTTCAAACAATTTGTCGATCAATGTTGTACTCATTTTGTGTTCTCCTCTGGCCCACCATCCTGCAGAACCGCTTGTCCGTCAACTCGGGATGTCGGATCAGTCATCACCAACGGTGTCTACAAGAGCAGGATAAAGACGACGATTGCCACACAAAGCTCATAAGCTCTCCTGCGATCCCTTAGTACATCGGGCGACTGGTGATTTCATCCACTCTTCGTCTTAGTCATGCCGCCAGTACCGTCCTGTCGCTAAGAAACTTCTCAACGGCTGCACGCGGAAACAGGAATCGGCCCCCACGGCGAATATGTGTGATGCGTCCTGCTTTTCGCCATCTCTGCAGTGTCTTGCTGCTGATTCTCAACTCGCTGCACACTTCTGCGGACGTGAGCCTAGGGTGGTTCACGCTTAGGACAGGGATTTCATTTTGTCTGGACACAGCAATACCCTTGCGAAAGTTCGGAAGGTATTGCCCTTAAAGGTGGGCTACAGATTTTGCCGAAGCAAGGGTTCAATAGCGGAGACATTGGGTTGCCCGCATCACCCGCTGCCAACCTTCCGTTAGCCGTTCCCAGAACCCGCAGGAAACGCTGACTGGTAGAGGGTCGCCTGACGTTGGAACTGCCACGGGCTTCTTTCAGGCTCGATCCCGTATCCTACAAACATTATATCACATTCGCCAATAAAATCAAGGGTTTTCTTAACATGGCGCAAGTTCCGCTTACGCTGGCAAACTGGATTCGGCGTAAGCGGAACTTGTTGTTAGGCCGCTGGTTTGGAATTCGCGTTCAGGCTCGCCCGGAACCTAGCAAGATCGGCGTTGTCACCAGCCAGATAGCCCTGTGTGGTCTTAATGTCGCTATGTCCGAGAATCTGCTTCGCCAGATCAATTCCGAACTTTGACGCAATTCGGCTGGCAACAGTTTTGCGGAACTTGTGCAATCCCACAGGCTCCGTAAGTTGCGCTCGCTTGGCGGCTTCACGAACTCGGCGCAGCAGATGTGAATCCGGCTTGCATACTCCTGATGGGAAGATTAAAGCGCATCTGCTTCCGGCTGCGCGTTGCCGTTCACGACGTGCCTTCATTCGAGCGATAAATTCATCAGACAGCGGAATGTCGATTGGCCGGGATTCATCATCTTTTGGTTTCCAAGACCACGGGCGCGTTGCTGTTCGGGGTTTGGCATACACATTGATGGTCGCGGCGTTGAAGTTAATATCACTCCACTCGGCGAAGGCCGCTTCTTCGTCGCGGAAACCTGTCGCCAGAAAGAATTCGATCACATCTGCTTCATCCACAGTGGCAGCAGCAAGCCAAGCATCGATAGTGGCATCGGAATATTTTGTTGCCACGCGAGCCTTATACTTCGGAAACTCCGCGTGTGTGAGAAGGCCGGGATCGGTCGGTGCGGGCCGATAATCCTTCTTAATTTTGATTCCATGTTGCTTCAGGAAGGCTCCGAGTCGGCGCATCCGAGTGTATCGGGTATTTTCGGATCGCGCACCCTTCACGCTTGTAGTCGGCAGGTTGTCTTTCATCCATGCGAGATAGGCGAGCAAAACCTTCCGGCCAGTTTTCGGATCGCCTAGGGCGTTTATCGTGAACACTCCACTGGCGGCGCAAATTTGTTTGAAACTGTCTAGCACGCGAGTCTTCGAGCCCACAGTGTCAGCATCATTCCCAATGTCTTCGGAAGTTTTCAAATAATCCGCAATCGCATCTTTCAGAGATACTTCTTCGGCGGGAATTGCAGGCTCCGCGTAGACGGTTGGTGTCTGCCCTGCACGAATTTGCTTTTGAGCTAGATCGACATTCAGGAATGCGGCATAGGCGGTTTCAATGTTATCGCCTAGCGGTTGGACAACGCGGCCACGGCTGCCATCTTTGCGGACGCCCGAATATCGAGCGTAGTACGCGGTAGCGCCCTCTGGCTCAACCGGCCTGTCTCGTTTGATTTCGACCGGAACGAACGGGAAATTGCCTTTGCCGTCCGGGATTCGTGCCAGAAAAACGGTGCTAGCTTTCATTGTTGGCGTCCTCCGCAGTTTGGAGTTCCACCCGTTTCTTGCGGTAGGCAAGCCGTGGTGCTTAGCGACGAAACCAGTATAACATTGTCAACAGTGATTGTCAACAGTTCGCTCTTGGCGAGTAGACTGGCAACAGTGGGCCAAACTGGGGGCTTCTACCGATACTCAGAAAAGCTAATAAATATGGGTCGTATAACAAAGAGGGGCGGCTGCTTGGGATCAGCCGCCCCAAAGGCCGCGTTCCTGTGGTCCGGCCTAGGCGTGACCGGACCTGGGGTCATCCATCCTAGCTTCCCTCTCAGAGGCAGGTGGGAACGACCCGTTCCATCCGATAAATTGGGCCCCTTCCTCCCCATTTACCCGACGGGCGGA
>Ga0335074_10001183_pt1 | contig 35566 bp, 35 predicted proteins | sample Lox_Sample_23_FD_206715 | JGI IMG/M metagenome (GOLD analysis project Ga0335074, IMG submission 206715) | Soil microbial communities from Loxahatchee National Wildlife Refuge, Florida, United States - Lox_Sample_2.3 | ecosystem: Environmental > Terrestrial > Soil > Wetlands | place: USA... | reverse complement strand
CGGGGCGAACCCGTTAAACCCGGCTGATGGTGGCCAGCCAGGCCTGGGTTGTGGTGGTGCCGAAGAACCCGGGGTTGACCTCGAACGTGCCGGGCTGGATAGCGATGATCGTCCAGCCGTCGCTGAAGGCGGCGCGCAGCTCGTCCTGGCTGACCCGGCGCGGGCCGACCGTGCCGGGCTGCCGGTCGCTGAAGCACATCAGGTACAGGCGGCCGCCCGGCCGCAGCACCGAGGCCAGGCTGGCGACATAGCGGACGCGGTTCTCGTCATCGAAGACGTGGAACAGGCCGCTGTCGATGACGGTGTCGAAGGCCTGCCCCAGTTCCCCCAGCCGCAGCGCGTCGGCGACCTCGAAGCGGACCTTGAGCCCGCGGGCGGCGGCCTTGCCGCGGGCCCGCTCGATGGCCAGCGGCGAGACGTCGGCGCCCAGGGCATCGGCGCCGGAAGAGGCGGCCAGCAGGGTCTGCTCGCCGGTGCCGCAGCCAGCGTCAAGCAGCTGACCGGTCAGCAGGCCCTGCTCGGCCAGCCGGACGAAGGCCGGCTGCGGGTGGCCAAGGTCCCACGGCGGAGGCACGCTCCCTGAGTACGAGTCATCCCAGCTCGGCGTCGTCACCGCTTCATTATCGGCGATCGCGTCCCGGAAACGGCCTGATATACCGGGATCATGACGGCCGACGGACTCCCCGGGCAGATGCGGTCGGCCGCGCTCGCGCTGCTGGCCGCGCTGGACGGCCAGCAGCGGGCGCTCGCCGCTCAGCCGTTCGAAGACGACGCCGCGCGCCGGTGGCTGGAGTACCGGCCGCGACGCCGGCCCGGCGCCTGCATCGCCGGCATGAGCGAGGCGCCCCGCAAGGCCGCGCACCGGCTGCTGGCCACCGGGCTGCGCGAGCACGCCTACGCGCAGGCCATGAGCATCATCGCCCTGGAGGAGGTGCTGGACCGGCGGGAAGGGTGGCGCCGGGGCCGCCACAGCAACGACTACTGGGTGAGCGTGTTCGGCGACCCCGCCGGGGACACGCCGTGGTCGTGGCGCTTCGAGGGGCATCATCTGTCGGTGACCATGACCGTGGCAGGCGACCAGGTCTCCCCCGCCCCGGTCTTCTTCGGCGCCAATCCGGCCTGCGTCAGCTACCACGGGCGGCCGGTGTCCCGGCCGCTGGCCCCGGAAGAGGACCTGGCGCGGGTGCTGCTCGGCGCGCTGACGCCAGCCCAACGGGAGCTGGCCGTGGTCGGCGAGCGCGCGCCGGGCGACATCCGCACCGGTACCAGGGCCAGGGCCCGGGAAGCCATCGAGCCCCTGGGCGTGGCCGCTAGCCAGCTCGGGCCCGGCTCGCGAGCGGTGCTCGGCGAGCTGGTCACGGTCTACCTCGACCGGCTGCCCGCTGAGCCCGCGGCCCGCGAGGCCGCCCGGCTGGCCGGGGCCGAGCTGTACTTCGCCTGGGAAGGCCCGCTGACCCTGGGTACACGTCACTACTACCGGGTGCAGGGCGATGACCTGCTCATCGAGTACGACACCACCGACGACGGGAACCACGCGCACACCGTGCTGCGCCGTCCGCGCAGCGACTTCGGGGACGACGTGCTGGCCGAGCACTACCGCCAGGCACACGGCACAATGTCCCCATGGCATCACACGTAGCACTGCTGCGCGGCATCAACCTCGGTGGCCGGAACAAGGTCCCGATGGCTGAGCTGCGCGACGTGGTGACCTCGCTCGGCCACACTGGCGTGACGACCTACATCCAGAGCGGCAACGTGCTGTTCACCACGGCGGAGCATGACACGGGCCAGCTGGTGTCGTCCCTCGAAGCTGCCATCGCCGGCACGTTCGGTATCGAGTCTTCTGTTGTGGTCCTGTCCAGAGACGACCTGGCCCGGATCCTGGACCGCAACCCTTATCGGAACGAACCGAACCCCAAGCTCGTGCACGTGGTGTTCCTGAACGGCGAGCCGCCCCCCGATCTGCTCGAGCGCCTTACGACCGCACAGAGCGCGGTGGCGGCCAAGGGCAGCCGCGACACCGTTACCGCGATCGGCCCGGCGCTGTACCTGCACACGCCGGACGGCTATGGCATCAGCGAACTGGCCCAGGCGCTGTTGCGCCTCACCAGCCAGGCGGACGTCGCGGCCACGGCCAGGAACTGGACCACGGCCACCAAGCTGCTGTCCCTGTGCGAGGGCAAGTGAGGGCCCGGGACCGCGCGGTCCTGGTCACCGGGGCGTCCCGGGGTATCGGCCGGGCGGTGGCGCACGCGTTCGCCAGCCAGGGCGACCGGGTGGCGGTGCATCACCGCGACTCGGCCGCGCTGGCCCGGGAGGTGCTGGCCGGGCTGCCGGGCGGCGGCCACACGGTCGTCCGGGCCGACCTGGCCGACGCCGGGGCCGTGAAGCTGATGGTGGACCGGGCCGCGGCCGATCTCGGCGGGCTCGACGTCCTGGTCAACAACGCCGGGATCTACGTGTGGCACCCGATCACCGAGGTCTCCTACGAGCAGTGGCAGGACGTCTGGCACCACACCCTGGCCGTCAACCTCACCGGGGCGGCCAACGTGACCTGGTGCGCGGTCCAGTACATGAGGGAAACCGGCGGCCGGATCGTCAACGTGAGCTCGCGCGGCGCGTTCCGCGGTGAGCCGCGGCATCCGGCCTACGGGGCCAGCAAGGCGGGCCTGAACGCGTTCGGGCAGTCGATGGCCCGGGCCCTCGCGCCGCACGGCATCTCGGTCGCCACGGTGGCACCCGGGTACGTCGAGACCGAGATGGCCGCGGCCGACCTGGACTCGCCGCGGGGTGAGGAGATCCGCGCGCAGAGCCCGTTCAACCGGGTGGCCACGCCGGAGGAAATCGCGGCCGCGGTCCTCTACCTCGCCTCCGACCAGTCCGAATGGGCCAGCGGCGCCATCCTCGACCTCAACGGAGCCTCCTACCTGCGCTCGTAGCGCACGAGAGATCCCCGCGGTTGCGCGGCCGCCGGCCGCTTGCTACTCTCATTCCACTAAGCTCTTAGTGGAATGAGAGATTGATGATTGAGTTCCAGCTCGACGAGACATCGGGCGTCGCCACCTACCTGCAGCTCGTGCAGCAGGTTCACCAGGCCCTGCGGATGGGGATGCTGGAGCCGGGCGACCAGCTGCCGACCGCGCAGCAGGTGGTGGCCAAGCTGGTCATCAACCCGAACACGGTGCACAAGGCCTACCGCGAGCTGGAGCGGGAAGGACTGGCCCGGGCCCGCCCGGGGCTCGGCACGTTCATCACCCGCTCGCCGTCCGGGACCGACCCGGCCACCCAGGCCCGGTTCCTGGCCGCGATGACCGAGTGGCTGCGCTCGGCCCGGTCGGCGGGCCTGGGCCCCGATGACATCGAGGCGATCTACCGCACCGCGTTCCGCACCTGCTTCAGCGAGGGGGCGGCGTGATGACCGCTGCCATCGAGACCATAGGGCTGGGCAAGCAGTACCGCCGGACCTGGGCGCTGCGCGGCTGCACGCTCGCCATTCCCGAGGGCCGCGTCGTCGGGCTGGTCGGCCCGAACGGCGCGGGCAAGACCACCTTGCTGGGCCTGGCCGCCGGGATGCTCGCCCCGACCTGCGGCACGATCAGCGTCCTCGGCGAGCCTCCCGCCGCCGGGCCGGCGCAGCTGGGCCGGGTCGGGTACGTGGCCCAGGACACGCCGGCCTACGCCCGCATGCGGGTCGCGGATCACCTGCGGCTGGGTGCCTGGCTCAATCCCGGCTGGGACGGCGAGCTGGCGGGGCGGCGGGTCGCGCAGATCGGCCTGGACCCGAAGCAGCGGGCCGGGTCGCTGTCCGGCGGGCAGCGCGCCCAGCTCGCGCTCACCCTGGCGCTGGCCAAGCGGCCCGAGCTCCTCCTCCTCGACGAGCCCGTCGCGAGCCTGGACCCGCTCGCCCGCCGGGAATTCCTCCGCGGCCTGATGGAGGCGGTCGCCGAGCACAACACCAGCGTCGTGCTGTCCTCCCACCTGGTTACCGACCTGGAACGGGTCTGCGACTACCTCATCGTGCTCGTCGCCTCCCAGGTCCGTATCGCCGGGGAGGTCGGCGAGCTGCTTGCCTCCCACCGCCGCCTGTCCGGACCCCGCCGCGACCCCGGCACCCTCCCGGCGGGCCAGGCCGTCGTCGAGGAAAGCCACACCGACAAGCAGAGCACCCTGCTGGTCCGCACCGACGAACCGGTCCTCGACCCGGCCTGGACCGTCACGCCGGTCGGCATGGAGGAACTGGTCCTCGCCTACATGAACCCGGCGAACGACATCCCGGCCCGCAGGCCGCGGCTAGGAGTGGCGTCATGATCAGGCTCACCTGGCTCCAGTTCCGCACCCAGGCCGTGACCGCCGCCGCGGCGCTGGCCGCCTTCGCGGCGCTGCTCGCGGCCACCGGGCCGCACCTGGCCAGCCTGTACGCCGCCAGCGGGCTCAGCGGCTGCCACGGGGGCGGCTGCCAGAACCTGGCCGGCTCCTTCGAGGCGCAGGTGCAGAGCACCGGCATCGACGCAGCGCTGTACGTGATCGGGCTCGGGATCATCCTGCTCGCGCCGGCCGTCATCGGCTTGTTCTGGGGCGCGCCGCTGATCGCCCGCGAGCTGGAGACCGGGACTTCGGCCCTGGCCTGGAACCAGTCGGTGACCCGGACCCGGTGGCTGGCGGTCAAGCTCACCGTCATCGGCCTGACCGCCATGGCTGTCACCGAGGGACTGAGCCTGATGCAGGCCTGGTGGGCGGCGCCGCTCGGCCGGGCGGCCGGCCTGGGCGCCCCGGCCGGCGCCCTCATCCAGGGCCGGTTCACCCAGCTGATCTTCGCCAGCCACGGCATCACCCCGCTCGGCTACGCGGCGTTCGCCTTCGCCCTCGGCGTCACCGCCGGGGCGCTGATCCGTCGCACCATCCCGGCCATGGCCGTCACCCTGGCCGTCTTCGCTGCCCTCCAGATCGCCATGCCGCTGTGGATCCGTCCCCACTTCGCCCCGGCCGACCGCACGGTCATCGCGACGTCCCCGGGGAACGAGGCGGGAGGAGCGACCGGCCCGGGCGGTGACACCCTGACGCTCGTCGCCACCAGCCTGCCCGGCCAGCCGGGCGCGTGGATCCTGTCCAGCGGACCGGTCAACGCCGCCGGGCAACCGGTCAGCACCGTCCCGGCCGCCTGCACCGCGTCATCGATCGAAAACAACCTTCCTGACTTCGATGGCTGCCTGACCAGCCAGGGCGTCCGGGAAGCGATCAGCTACCAGCCCGCCAGCCGGTACTGGCCCTTCCAGTGGGCCGAGACCGCGCTCTACCTCGCCCTGGCGCTCGCCCTGGTCGGCTACTGCTTCCGGCGGCTCAACCGCCGCCGCTCCTGAAGCCGCTCCTAAACCGGCCGCACTCCGTCGCCCAGGGGCGCGGTGGGCAGCGCGGTCATGACCTGGCCCCAGGCCAGTTCGGTGCCCGCGGCCAGGCAGCCGTCGGTCACCGCGTCGGTGCCGAGGTCGCTGACCCTGATCGCGGGCATGACCGGCGCGATCAGCTCGAGCTCGGCGGTCACCGACTCGGCGAAGCCCGGGGCCCGGCCGACCCCGCCGCCGAGCACGATCAGGTCCGGGTCGACGACGGTGATGACCGCGCAGATGGTCTTGGCCACCAGCCGCGCTTCCTCGGCCACGACCGCCTGCGCCCGCTCATCCCCGGCCGCCGCGGCCTCGAACACGCGCCGCGCGGATACCGGGCCGCGCATCCCCCCGCGCCGCGCGGCCCGGACGATCCCGGAGGCCGACGCGGCCGCCTCGAGCGTGCCGCGCTTGCGGGCCTCGTGCTCGTCAGCGCCCGCGCCGCCGGTCAGCGGCATGAACGCGATCTCGCCGGCTACGCCATGCGCGCCGCGCAGCAGCTGGCCGCCGAGGACGAGGCCCATGCCGATGCCGGTGCCGATGTGCACGAAGGCGAAGTTGTCGACCTCCCGGCCGTAACCGAGGGCGCGTTCGGCCAGGGCGGCAGCGTCCACGTCGTTCTCCATGACCAGTGACGGCCCGAACGCCTCCCGCAGTCCGGCCAGCGCCGCCGGGCGGTCCCAGCCGCGCAGCCCGCCGGTCAGCTTCATGGCGTTCCGGCGCTGGTCGTACACGCCGGGGCTGCCGATCACGGTCTGGGTCACGGCCGAGCGGGTCACGCCCGCGTCCTCGCACAGCAGGCCGGCCAGCTCGACCAGCTCGGCGACCCGGGCCCGGACGCTGGTGGCGCGAGCCCGCAGGGAGGCCCTGGTCCTGATGTCGCCGGTGAGGTCGGCGATCGCCCCGCGCACGTACTCGTGCCCGATGTCCAGGCCGAGCACCAGCCCGGCGTCGGGCCGGATCTCGTACAGCCGGGCCGAACGGCCGGGCACGCCGGTCCGCTGCCCGGCCGCGCGGATCAGGCCGGCCCGCTCGACGTTGTCCAGGGCCAGGGACACGGTGGGCTTGGACAGGCCGGACACGCGGGCCAGCTCGGCCCGCGAGCACGGGCCGCGCTGGCGGATGTGCTCCAGCAGCAGCTGCTCGTTCATCGCCCTGATCAGTGAGGGACGCGCCGCGAACAGGCCCGCGCCGGTCCCCTCGGGCGGCGGCAGCGCCGATGCCGATGCCGACGTGGACAGCGCGTCGTTAGCCGCGGCGGCGGACACGGCGGCGGCTGCGGCTGCCGGCAGGGCTGTCACGGTTACCTCCTCGGCCATTAGGTCTGCCGGCCCTTGTCCCGGGCAGATAGTTAGGATACTGTCCTAACAAATTAAAACGGAAGGGGCAATCCGGTATTCGCCGTAGACATGCCCCCCAGCGCAAGGCCGTAGACGTGCCCTCAGGATCAAACACGGCAGTTAGGACGAAGCGGCATGAGACGTCTCATCAGATACGGGGTTTTCCTCGCTGCGGCTAGCCTGCTCGCGGCCGGCTGCAGCGCCGGCTCCAGCTCAAGTTCCGGCTCCACGGGCGGCAATACATCGACGGACAGCACGCTGACCATCTCCAACGAGAACGGCGCGCTGTGGACGTGCGGATTCAACCCGCTCAACGCCTCCGACACGCTCCTGTCGGTCGGCTTCATCTACGAGCCGCTGGTCTACGTGAACCCGCTGCAGGACGGCAAGACCACGCCGATGCTCGCCTCCTCCTGGACCTGGGGACCCGGCAACAAGTCGCTCACGTTCACGATCCGCCAGGGCGTCAAGTGGAGCGACGGCACCCCGCTGACCGCCGCCGACGTGGCCTACACCTTCAACCTGATCAAGAAGTACCCGGGCCTGGACCTGACCGGGGTCTGGTCGGTGCTCTCCAGCGTGACCGCGACCGGCAACACCGTCACCATGGACTTCAGCACGGTCGCCGTGCCCTACTTCTACTACATCGCGGACCAGACGCCGATCGTGCCCGAGCACATCTGGTCGACGCTGTCCAACCCGACCACCAACCCCATCACCAAGCCCGTGGGTACGGGCCCGTTCCTGATGAGCAAGTGCAGCCCGTCGAACATCACCTACACCGCCAACCCGAACTACTGGCAGCCGGGCCTGCCGAAGATCAAGAAGATCGAGTACCCGGCCTACACGAGCAACACCACGGCCAACAACGACCTGGCCAACGGGACCGCGCAGTGGGGCGCGCAGTACATCCCGGCCATCAACACCTTCTACAAGTCCAAGAGCCCCAACTACAACTACTGGTTCCCGCCGACCGTGAACGTGTCGCTGGTCCCGAACCTGACCAACCCGCTGCTCAGCAACGTCAAGGTCCGCGAGGCCATGTCGTACGCGATCGACCGGGCCAAGGTCTCCGACATCGGGGAGTCCGGTTACGAGCCGCCCGCGAACCAGACCGGCATCGTCACGCCGACGTTCTCCAGCTCACTGGACAACTCGGCCGTCTCGGCCTGGGGCAATGGGTATGACCCGGCGAAGGCGACGTCACTGCTGGAATCGGCCGGCTTCCACATGGGCTCCGACGGCATCATGGTCAACTCGGCCGGGCAGAAGCTGCAGTTCACCGTGCTCAACATCGGCGACTACTCCGACTGGGTGGCCTCGGTGCAGGTGATCCAGCAGGAGCTCAAGGCGGTCGGCATCTCGATCACGCCGGACAACCTGTCGAACACCGACTTCGACGCCGACTTCTACTACGGCAAGTACCAGCTCGCCTACTACGACCAGCAGACCTTCGGCCCGAGCGCGTACTACGAGCTGAACAACTGGCTCAACTCCGCGAACACGGCACCGATCGGCAAGGTGGCGGCCAGCAACTACGAGCGCTACAGCAACCCGGCCACCGACAAGCTGCTCGACGAGTACGCGACCACCACGGACACGGCCATGCAGCAGTCGATCATGAACCAGATTCAGCAGGTCATGGTCACTGACGTGCCCATCATCCCGGTCGTCGAGGCGGTGGACTGGTACCAGTACGACACCGGGTCGTTCAGCGGCTGGCCCACGCCGGGCAATCCGTACGCTCAGCCGTCCGCGTACTCCTACCCCGACAACGAGCAGGTGCTGCTGCACCTGGCCCCGAAGTAAGTTAGACGCCGCGTGCCAGGGGACCAGCGTCCGCGGACCCGGGAACCTGGCCCGCGGCACCGGCCGCTTAACCCGCCGACCCCGCAGTCCGCCGAGCGAATCAGGAATCAGACGCTTGAGATATGTGCTGCGCCGCCTTGGCTTCTTCGTCCTCACGCTTTGGGTGGCGCTTACCCTTAACTTCCTGTTGCCGCGGCTGATGCCGGGCAATCCCGCACTGGCCATGCTGGCGAAGTTCCATGGCGAGCTCGGCCCGGGCGGGCTGAACGCCCTGGAGACGCTGTTCGGGGTCAACACGCACCAGAGCCTGCTCCAGCAGTACTTCGGTTACCTGCACGACGTGTTCACCGGCAACTTCGGCATCTCGCTGTCGGAGTACCCGGCCACGGTCACTTCCGTCATCGGCAGCGCGATCTGGTGGACGGTCGGCCTGGTCGGCGTCACCACCGTCCTGGCCTTCCTCCTGGGCACCGGTCTGGGCATCGTCTCGGCCTGGCGCCGGGGCGGGAAGCTGGACAGCATCGTGCCGCCGGTGTTCGTGATCACCTCCGCGATCCCGTACTTCTGGGTGGCCATGGTGCTGGTGCTGGTGTTCGGCATCACCTTGCACTGGTTCCCCAGCCAGGGCGGCTACTACGTGACCACCGACACCCCCGGCCTGAACCTCACGTTCTTCCAGGACGTGATCAACCACGCCTTCCTGCCCGCGCTGGCCCTGCTGATCACCACCATCGGCACCTGGATCCTGACCATGCGGAACACGATGATCACCACGCTGGCCGAGGACTACGTGCGGATGGCCCGGGCCAAGGGACTGCCGGGCCGGCGGATCATGCTCGACTACGCGGCGCGCAACGCGATCCTGCCGAACCTGGTCGGCTTCGCGATGTCCCTCGGCTTCGTGGTCAGCGGCGCGATCCTGATCGAGTACGTGTTCAACTACCCCGGCGTCGGCTACATGCTGCTGCAGGCCGTGTCCGGGGAGGACTACCCGCTGATGCAGGCCCTGTTCCTGCTGATCACCGTCGCGGTGCTGGTCGCGATCCTGGCCGCGGACCTGCTCACCGCGCTCCTGGACCCGCGGACCAGGGCGGCGCGCTAGCCATGGCCATGCCCGTGTCCGGGGTCCCCACCGAGACCCGCGCCGCTCAGATCCCGGCCGGCCACGCGCTGGCCCGCGTCGGCCGCGCCATCCGGTCCAGCCGCAAGGCGGCCACCGGGACCGTCCTGCTGGTGATCTTCATCCTGATCGCGCTGTTCCCCGGGGTCATCGCCCACGACAGCCCGACGCAAGACGCCTACCCGCCGCGCCTGGGCCCGTCGTCCGCCCACCTGCTCGGCACGAACTCCTACGGGCAGGACCTGTTCGCTCAGGTGATCTGGGGAACCAGGAACGTGCTGATCATCGCGTTCACGGTCGGGCTGCTCACCACCGCGATAGCGGTGCTGATCGGCGTGGCCGCGGCCTACCTCGGCGGCGGGTGGGACGGCACGCTCAGCGTGGTGACCGACGTGCTCCTGGTCATCCCGCTGTTCCCGCTGCTGATCGTCATCGCGGCCTACGCGCAGGGCGAATCCACCATCGTGCTGATCACCGCGATCACGCTGACCAGCTGGTCCTATACCGCGCGCCAGCTCCGCTCGCAGGCGCTCACGCTGCGCAACAGGGACTTCCTCGAGGCGGCCCGGGTGCGGGGCGAGCGCAGGGTCTACGTCATCGTGATGGAGGTCATCCCCACGATGACCTCCCTGATCGTGGCGAGCTTCCTGACCAACGCCCTGTACGCGGTGCTGCTCTCCTCCAGCCTGCAGTTCATCGGCCTCGGCGACCCGAACACGGTGAGCTGGGGCACCACGCTGTACTGGGCGCAGAACAACGCCGCGCTGCAGACCGGCGAGCCGCTGTGGGCGATCGCGCCGGGCTTCTGCATCGCCCTGCTCGGCGCCGCCTTCGCCCTGCTCAACTACGCGTTCGACGAGATCGGCAACCCGGCGCTGCGGCCCGTGCGAAGGAGCAAGCGTGTCCGAGGCGCATGAGATCCTCGAGGTCAGCGGCCTGTCCGTCGACTACGTGCTGGACCAGCACGACGTCCGGGCTGTCGATGACGTCTCGTTCACGGTTGGCCGGGGCGAGTTCCTCGGCATCGTCGGCGAGTCGGGCTGCGGGAAGTCCACGCTGCTGTTCGCCGTCGCCCAGCTGCTCGCTCCCCCGGCCCGCGTCGCCGCGGGCAGCGTCAGGTTCGAGGGGACCAACCTGGTCGGCCTGACCGACAAGCAGCTGTCCGCCATCCGCTGGCGGGACCTGTCGGTGGTCATGCAGAGCGCCATGAACGCGCTGAACCCGGTCAAGTCGATCGGCGCGCAGTTCAAGGATGCGCTGCAGGCCCACGGCAAGCCGTCCAGGCAGGAGATCGCGGCCCGGTCGGCCGAGGTGCTGCGGATGGTCGGCATCGACCCGGTGCACCTGAAGAGCTACCCGCACCAGCTGTCCGGCGGGATGCGGCAGCGCTCGATGATCGCGATGGCCATGCTGTTCACCCCGGACCTGATCATCATGGACGAGCCGACCTCCGCGCTGGACGTGGTAGCGCAGCGGGCCCTGATGATGCAGATCAAGGAGCTCCAGCAGACCTACGGCTTCGCGGTCATCTTCGTCACCCATGACATGTCCCTGATCAGCCACTTCTCCGACCGGCTCATGGTCATGTACGCCGGCCAGATCGACGAGCTCGGCGCCACCAGGGCGATCTTCGACCGGCCCCTGCACCCGTACACCCAGGGTCTGCTGGAAGCCTTCCCGTCCATCCACGGCCCGCGCGTCCCGCTCAAGGGGATCCCCGGCAGTCCGCCGGACCTGGCCGCGATCCCGGCCGGCTGCCGGTTCCATCCGCGCTGCCCGCACGCGGTCGAGCGGTGCACCGTGACCGCGCCCGACCTGTACCCGCTGGACGGAGACCTGGTGCGCTGCCTGCGCCGCCAGGACGGCAGCCTGCCCGAGCCCAACCAGGAGGGAAGCCTCAGCCGATGACCTCCACTGAGCTGCTCAGGACCGAACACCTGACCAGGCACTTCAAGATCGGCGGGGTACTGTCCCGGCGGACGCTGCACGCCGTGGACGACGTCAGCTTCAGCATCGGCGAACGCGAGATCGTGGCGCTGGCCGGGGAGAGCGGCAGCGGCAAGTCCACGATCGCCCGGGTGCTGGCCCGGGTCTACCAGCCGACCAGCGGGCAGGTCTACTTCCAGGGCAAGCCGCTGTCCGCGTTCCGCTCCCGGCGCGACGGGCTGCGCTACGCCAGCCTGGTGCCGATGGTCTTCCAGGATCCGTTCGCCTCGATGAACCCGGTGTTCCGGGTGCAGCACGGCATCCTGCGCATCCTCAAGCTGCACCGGCCCGACCTGCCCGCCAGCCAGCGCCTGGACGAGGCGGCCAGGGTGTTCTCGGTGGTCGGGCTGGGCACCGACATGCTGCAGCGCTTCCCGTACGAGCTGAGCGGCGGGCAGCGCCAGCGGGTCGGGTTCGCCCAGGCCCTGGCCATGCGCCCGAAGCTGATCCTGGCCGACGAGCCGGTATCGATGCTGGACGTGTCGATCCGGATCGGGCTGCTCAACCTGATGGCCAAGCTGCGCGACGAGGAGGGCGTGTCGGTCCTGTACATCACCCACGACATCGCCAGCGCGCGGTACGTGGCGGACCGCCTGATCGTCATGTACGCGGGCCAGATCGCCGAGTGCGGGCCGATCGAGGACGTGCTGAGCACCCCGAAGCACCCGTACACCCAGCTGCTGCTGTCCGCGGTACCGGATCCGATGGCCCCGCTGTCGCAGGTGGCCGACCGCGGCGAGCCGCCCAAGGTCGTCGATCCGGCGCCCGGCTGCCGGTTCCGCTGGCGGTGCCCGCTGGCCATCGAAACCTGCGCCCAGGTCACGCCGGTGCTCGCGGAGCTCGCGCCGGGGCACGACGCGGCCTGCCACGTGGCCCAGGCAGGCGCCGGCCAGGTGAAGGCGTTCTCATGAAGCTCACGGTCATCGGCGGCGGTTCCACCTACACGCCGGAGCTCGCGGACGGCATCGGCCGGCTGCTGCCCTCCGTTGAAGAGCTGGTCCTCGTCGACCCGGATGCTTCGCGGCTGGCCGCGGTGGGCCCGGTCTCGGCCCGGATCCTGGCCGCGCACGGGCATCCGGCCCGGGTCCGCTGGACCGGCAGCCTGGACGACGGCGCCGACGGCGCCGACGCGATCTTGTTCCAGCTGCGGATCGGCGGTCAGGCGGCGCGGCAGCGCGACGAGACCTGGCCACTGGACTGCGGCTGCGTCGGGCAGGAGACGACGGGGGCGGGCGGGCTGGCAAAAGCGCTCCGCACCGTACCCGTAATTCTGGATTTGGCCGAACGGGCCAGCCGGCGGGCTTCGCCCTCAGCCTTCATCATCGATTTCACCAACCCCGTGGGGATCGTCACCCGGGCGCTGCTGTCCGCCGGCTACCGGGCCGTCGGCCTGTGCAACGTGGCGATCGGGTTCCAGCGCCACTTCGCCGCCCTGCTGGGGGTGCCGCCGGACCGGGTGCGGCTCGGCCACGTCGGCCTGAACCACCTCACCTGGGAGCGCTCGGTGCTGGTCGACGACAAGGACGTGCTCCCCGGCCTGCTCGCCGCCGGCGCCGACGAGATCGCGCCGCACACCGGGATGCCCGCGGAGTTCATTCGCGGGCTCGGCATGGTGCCGTCCTACTACCTGCGCTACTACTACGCGCACGACGCGGTGGTGGCCGCCCAGCGCGGGGCGGTGACCCGCGCCGAGGAAGTGGCCCGGCTGGAGGCCGAACTGCTGGAGCTGTACGCGGATCCCACGGTTACCACCAAGCCGCCTCAGCTGGCCCAGCGTGGCGGCGCGTGGTACTCCGAGGCGGCGGTGGACCTGCTCCTTTCGCTGACTGGCGACCGGCGCGACGTCCAGGTGGTCAATACGGCCAATGGCTTGACGCTGCCCTTCCTGCCCGCCGACGCGGTCATCGAGGTACCCGCCGTCATTTCCGGCGGGGGTGCCGTCCCGGTCCGCGTCGACCCCGTTCAGCCGTTGCTGCGCGGCCTGATCGCGCACGTCTACGCGTACGAGGAACTCGCGCTCGACGCGGCGATCCGCGGCGGGCGCGACCGGGTGTACGACGCGCTGCTCGCGCATCCGCTGGTCGGCCAGGCCGATATCGCGCAGGGCCTGACCGACCGGCTGCTCGCGGAGAACGCGCACTTCCTGTCCTGGGCATGAGGAGACCGCAGATGAGACGCACCTGGCTCGCGATCGCCGCGGCGGCCGGCTTCACGCTGGCCGCGGCGGTACCCGCTGCCTCCGCCGCCGCCTCGACCGCTGCACCTGCGGTCCGGGTCAACCAGGTGGGGTATCCGGCCACGGGCCCGAAGGTGGCTTACGTGATGCTGTCCAGGCCGGCCCGTTCGGTAAAATTTGAGGTCACCACCCCGTACGGAGTCGCCTTCCGGGGGACCTCCACCGACGACGTGGGGTCGTGGAACTCCGCCTACCGGGCCGTGTACCAGCTGAGCTTCTCCGGCCTCGATACTCCGGGCGAGTACCGGGTCCGGGTCTTGTCGCCTGCGGCCGCCGTCTCCCCCGCGTTCGTGGTCGGCACCGGGGCCCAGCTGTACCGCCAGCTGGTGGACAACGCGGTGCGGTACTTCACCTCCGAGCGCGACGGCCCGGACGTCGTTCCGTCCGTCCTGGACCGCCAGCCCGCCAACCTGACCGACGAGAAGGCCTATGTTTACGCCGACCCGGCCTATGACAGTAACGACAACCTGCTCGGCACGCTGAAGAAGATCGGCGGCCCGGTCGACGTCGCGGGCGGCTGGTTCGACGCGGGCGGCGGGTACGAGAAGTTCGCCTACACGGCCAGCTACGCCGATGCGCTCATGCTGATCGCGGCCCGGGACTTCCCTGGCTCCTACCCGGCCCTGCAGCCCGAGGCGGAGTTCGGCCTGCAGTGGATCACCAAGCTGTGGAACCCCGTGCTCAAGGTGCTGTACGCGCAGGTCGGCATCGGCAACGGCAACGCCAGCAACACCATCCAGGGCGACTACAACTTCTGGTTCCAACCACAACAAGAGGACCGGATGGACGTCAGCCCGGGCGCTAACCCGGGCCCGACCGCCTACTTCGTCAAGTACCGGCCGGTGTTCGAGGCGGCCCCGCCCGGTAAGCCGGTCAGCCCCGACCTGGCCGGCCGGTTCGCCGCCGACTTCGCCCTCGGCGCGCAGCTGTCGGCTGCTGGCGGCGACCCGGCGCAGGCCCAGCACCTGCTCGGCCTGGCCCGCAGCGTGTACGCGATGGCCAAGACCACCGACGTGGGACAGCTGGTCACCGCGTTCCCGCACGACTATTACCCGGGCACCGAGTGGAAGAGCGACATGCTGTGGGGCGCGGCCGAGATCGCCCTGGCCGACGAGGCGACTGGCGCGCCGGCCGCGCAGCTGAGCGCGGACCTGGCCACCGCGGCCCGCTGGGCCCGGGCCTACATCGCCCAGGGGCACCCGGCCGACGGGGACACGTTCAACCTCTACGACGACGGCGCGGTGGCCGAGGCCGAGCTGCTGCAGGCCATGCGGGCCGCGCCCGCGGGGTCCGGGCCGGCGATCGCCCCGGCCGCGCTGCTGAGCGACATGGCCGCCCAGCTGCGGACCGGCGAGGCCTGGGCCAAGGGTGACCCGTTCGAGCTCGGTACCCAGCTGGGCCCGTCCGATGCCTCGCCGCACGCGTTCGGCCTGTTCATCACCGATGCCCTGTACCAGAAGTACGGGGGTTCGGCCGCGTTCGAGTCCTTCGCGCAGCAGCAGCTGAACTTCGCGCTGGGCGCGAACGCCTGGGGCAGTTCGTTCGTGGTCGGCGCCGGGACGGTGTTCCCGCACTGCATGCAGAGCGAGATCGCCAACCTGGCCGGCTCGCTGACCGGCCGCGGGGACATCCAGGTGGGCGCGACCACGGACGGCCCGAGCAGCATCGGCAACTTCGTGGGCCTGGGCACGGTGTCCGGGATGCGGGCCTGCAGCGCGGGCCAGTTCGCGCCGTTCAACACGGCGACCGCCGGTTACGAGGACAACGTGGTCTCCTGGCCCTCGGTGGAACCCGCCGACGACTACACGGCCGCGTCCCTGTTCGCCTTCGCGCTGGGCGGGGCCGGCCTTGGCTGAATCCCTGTCCGGCCACCCGGCCGTGCTGGCCATCGACGGCGGCAACAGCAAGACCGACGTGGCGCTGGTGGCGGCCGACGGGACCCTGCTCGCCTCGGCCCGCGGACCCGGCATCAACGCCCACGACGTCGGCGTCGACCAGACGGTGCTGATCCTCGACGCGGTGGTCAAGCAGGCCGCGGCCCAGTTGGACCGGCGGTACCGGACCGGCTCCGGCTGGGTGGCGATGCACACGGTGGCCTGCCTGGCCAACGCCGACCTGCCCGAGGAAGAGGCCGAACATGCCGCGGCGGTGCAGGCCCAGGGCTGGAGCCCGACCGCGACCGTGGTCAACGACACCTTCGCCATCCTGCGGTCGGGCCTGGCCGACCGCACCATGCCGCATTGGGGGGTGGCCGTGGTGTGCGGCGCCGGCATCAACGCCGTCGGCGTCGCTCCGGACGGCCGGGTGACCAGGTACCTGGCCCTGGGCACGATCTCGGGTGACTGGGGCGGCGGCTACGGCCTCGGCCTGGAGGTCCTGTGGCACGCGATCCGGGCGGAGGACGGCCGCGGCCGGGACACCATCTTGACCGGGTACCTGACCAGCCATTTCGGCGTGGAGCGGGTCGAGGAGATCACGATCGGCCTGCACAAGGGAAAGATCGATCACGACGAGCTGATCGGCGTGGCGCCGCTGCTGCTGCAGGCCGCGGACGAGGGCGACCCAGTGGCGCGGGCCGTGGTGAACCGCCTGGCCGACGAGATCTCGGTGATGGCCATCACCGCGATGCGGCGGCTGGACCTGACCGGCCAGGCCACCCCGGTCATCCTGGGCGGCGGGGTCATCACCGCCCGGAACCCGCTGCTGATGGACGGCATCACCCGGCAGCTGGCCGAAGCCGCCCCGCGCGCGCAGGTCCGCGTGATCGACGTGCCGCCGGTGGTCGGCGCCGCCCTGCTCGGCCTGGACCACGTGCACGCGCCGCCGGAGGCCGAGGCGCACCTGCGCGCCGCCTACGACGGCTCGCCCTCCCCGGCTACTCAGCCGGGCCAGTAGGAGCAGCGGACGCCGGTATGCACGGTCTGCCGTAGGTGCTCGCCGAGGATCGGGTCTGTCTCGCTGATCTTGGCCAGGGCGCGGCGGATGGCCTTGCCGACGGCGACGCGAGCGCGCTCCCCCTGATCGGGGAAGGACCGGACGCGGCCGCTGAATCCCGCCGCGCTGGCCAGCTGGGCCACGAGCCAGTCCCGTTCGGCCCGGGCCGCGCTGCGGTCCTCTTCATCGTCAGGTTCCCGCTGATCGAGCTCGGCGTCCAGGCGTTTCAGGCGCCTCCGGTACTCCGCGATCGCCGCCTGGTCCAGCACGGGATGGGCCGAGCCGCCGTCGCCGGCCACGCCGAGCGCGGCGAGCCCGGCCGCCAGGTCGGCGGCGGGGATCTCCTGGCGCGGGTTGGACACCAGCACGGCCAGGTGGGTCATCCCGATACTGTCCTCCATCAGGGCGCTGCGGTCCTGCCAGGCCACGCGCCACTTGCGGCCGACCCGATGGCACTCGGCGAACAGGCCGGCGGGCTTGCGCTCGCCCTCGTCCGGAGCGGGCAGGCCCAGGGCCGCCGCCTCGGCCGCGGCCGTCTCGAGCTCGCCTCGCGCGGCTTCGGTGTCTCCCGGCTGCCCGCGGCGCCGGTACGCCCGTGCCAGCCGCTGCCTGGCCATCACGACCGCGGGCCAGTGCGCCAGGGCGAGGTTGTGCTGGACGGCGGCACGCAGATGATCGATGGCCCGGTCCAGGTGCCCTGACGTCAGCGACGCTACCCCCAGGGCCTGATGGACCGACCCGAAGCAGGTGATGCCGAGGCTGCCGACCATCGGCAGGCCGGCGTACGGGCGGAGCAGCTCGTAGGCCCGGGCGCACACGCTGGCGTCGCCGAGCAGGGCCGCGGTCTCCACGATGCCGTTCATCGTCCCCAGCCAGCTGCTCGACCGCGGCAGGCGGGCAAGATCATCGCCGCACAGGGTCCCGAGCGAGCTGGCGGCCGTCCGCAGGTCTCCGCTCAGCCCTGCGGCGACAGCCAGCGCGGCGACCGCGGAATCGTCCACCGCGCTGAGGTCCGGGGAGTGCGCCCGGTCGCGCAGGACCGGCAGCAGTTCGGCGAGGCGTCCCTGATACCAGCGGATCGTCACCAGCTGGGCGCCGGACCACCACTCGTGGTCGATGTCGCCCGCGGCCGCGCCGCTTGCGGCGCACAGCTGGGCCAGGGATTCGGCGTCATCGAGCCGGCCCGCGCGGATGGCCAGCATCACGTCGATGGCGCTGACGACGAACGCGACAGCCAGGTGGTTCTGCTGCTCGAGCTGATCCCGCAGCTCGCCCAGATGCCGTCCGGCGTGCGGGTCGGCGGCGGAGTACGAGTCGACCGTCTGCCACAGCAGGCCCATCAGCAAGTCGCTGCGCCGCCCGGTGCGGAAGCTGACCTTGATCAGCTCCACGGCCAGTTCCCGGCGCCGCTCGACGTGGTCCGGGCCCAGCAGGCAGTGATGCGCCAGGCTCAGGGCCTCGGCCAGCAGTTCCGGATCGTCCGCGTCCCGCGCGGCGGCCAGGGCGGCCAGGATCGCCTCGTGCCCGCCGTGCAGGTAGTCGGCCTCGCCCGCCAGCCGGGCCTGGATGCGCAGCGCCGGCACCGAATGCGGATCGAGCAACGGGAGGACCTGCTCGAGCCGAGCCTGCAGCAGCGCCGCGCCGGTGACCGTGCGACGCTCGGATACCCACAGCCCGGCCAGGCCCAGCGCGGCCCGGGCCATGGCCTGCACGTCGCCGGCTCGTTCGGCCAGCTGATGGGCCCGCTCGAAGCTCTGGCGGCTGGCCCGCAGATCACCATCCACGTCCCGGGCGTGAGCCCCGGCCGCGAGCAAGGCCTCGAGCTCGTCGGCCTGATCGCCGACGAGTTCCAGCCGACGGGCGGACGCGGCGTGGCCAGCCTCACTGGTCATAGGCAAAATCTATTCGTCCCCCATCCGCGCCGTCGAGGTCTGGATATTGGCCCTATATTCACATCGTTGACCTTCATCAGGAGGGCGGATCGATGTCTGGTGATACGGGACCAGCCGGAGGCGGAGCTAGCACCGGGACGCCGGCCCCGGCCCGGCCGAGGGTCGATACCACCGTGGCCCACAGCGCCCGGGTGCACGACTACTGGCTGGGCGGCAAGGACAACTTCGCCGCCGACCGAGCGGCGGGCGACGCGGTGATGGAGGCCTATCCCGGGATCGTCATGTCGGTGCGGGCCAACCGGGCGTTCCTGGCCCGGGCGGTGCGGTTCCTGGCCGCCGAGGCCGGGATCCGGCAGTTCCTGGACATCGGGACCGGCATCCCGGCCGCGAACAACACGCACGAGGTGGCGCAGTCCGTCGCGTCCGACTGCCGCGTGGTCTACGTCGACTACGACCCGGTGGTGCTCACCCACGCCCGTGCCCTGCTCACCAGCTCCACGCCCGGCACTATCGACTACATCGACGCGGACCTGCGCGGCCCGCAGGCGATCCTGCAGCGCGCGGCGCGAACCCTGGATTTCTCCCGCCCGGTGGCGGTCATGCTGATCGCGATCATGCACCTGATCGTCGACGCCGACGATCCCTACGGCATCGTCGGCCAGCTGGTGGACGCGGTCCCGGCCGGAAGCTACCTGGCCTTGTCGCAGGTAGCCTCCGACATCCAGGCCGAACAGATGGCCGAGGCGGCCAAGCGGTACAACCGGCTCGCGCGGGAGACCCAGCGGCACCGCGACCGGGCCGAGGTCGCACGCTTCTTCGACGGCCTGGAACTGGTCGAACCCGGCCTGGTACCGGTCCAGCAATGGCGGCCCGGGTCCGAACTCGAGGCCCGGGCCCGGTCGGCCATGTGGGGCGGCGTGGGCCGCAAGCCATAAGCACTGGTGCCTGCCCGGCGGCTGCTTGGCGGCGGGACGGGTGCGGTCTATGCTCGTGATCAGGTGAGCCGGGAAGCCTGGTCGGCAGGTCAAGTATCCGACCTGGGCGGAGGTGTCCCCGATGTCTCGTCATCTGAACCGGGACCGGCTAGCGGTACTGGCCGCGCTCGCGGCGCCCCTGGCCCTGGCCGTCATCCTGGTGCCGTTCCGGACCAGCTTCCCCAACACCGACGCGGCCCTGGCCCTGATCCTGGTGGTCGTGGCGGTCGCCGCGAACGGCAACCGGCTGGCCGGGGTGCTGGCTGCCGTCTCGGCGGCGGTGTGGTACGACTTCTTCCTCACCCGGCCCTATGAGCGGTTCACCATCACCGGCCGCACCGACATCGAGACCACGGTCCTGCTGCTGGTCATCGGGGTGGCGGTGACCGAACTCGCCGTCTGGGGACGTCGCCAGCACGCGACGGCGAGCAGGCGCGCGGGCTATCTCGACGGGATCGCCAGCGCGGCACAGGCGGTAGCCGTGGGCAGCTCGCCGAGCGTGCTGGTCGAGCAGGTGACGGACCAGCTCATCCAGCTGCTGACCCTGCAGTCCTGCCGTTTCCAGTACGGCGTCGCCGGGCTCGGCCGGCCGGCCAGGCTGCAGCACGACGGGTCGGTCACCGTCGGGCACCGGGACTGGGCGGTGGACACCGAGGGCTTCCCGGGCGGCACCGAGCTCGAACTGCTGGTCGAAAGCGGCGGCTTGTTCCGGGGCCGGTTCCTGATGACTCCGGATCGTGAGGCGCGGCCCACGCTGGAGCAGCGGCTGCTGGCCATCGCGTTCGCCGATCAGGTGGGCGCCGCGCTGGCGGCGAGCCGCCCGGTTGACCAGCGATAAGCCGAGTCGATGATCGCTCAGCCGCCATGGATGCGCGCCGCACGGCGCTCGAGTCCCGTGGTTAAGAACCTGGTCAGCTACCGGCCGGGTCAGCGTCCGGCGATGTCAGCTTCCGGGAGGCTGGCTCGGCGCTGATGAGGTGCCGGTCGGCGTCCTCGCCGAGCAGGGCCCGGGACAGCTTGGTCAGCAGTTCACCCAGCTCGGCGTACTCATCTGGTGACCAGTCGGCGAGCAGTTCACGCAGCCCCTCGCGGCGGGCCGCGAACAGCCGGTCGGCGGCCTGGTGACCGGAGTCGGTGAGCGCCAGCGTCCCGTTGGAGCGCACCACCATGCCCTCGGAGACCAGCCGGTCCACGTAGGGCCGTCCGTAATCCACGGTCACGTTGGCCTGCCGGGCCAGCTCCTCCCCCGCGACCGGGCCCTGCTTGGCCAGCCGGGTCAGGATCCAGCTGCTCCCGGCGGGCAGGTCGAGGCCGGCCATCGCGGTCAGCCGCTCATAGCCCTGCCGCCTCAGGTCCGCGCTCCCGAGCCGGGTCAGCGACCGCTCCACCTCGTCGACCGAGGAGCGCGCGGCCGGGGTCGCCCCGAGCCCTTCGCCGATGCCGACGGAGCTCGTGGTGCGCAGCGGGACCTCAGGCAGGAACCAGGACAGCACGAACGCCGCCAGGCCGACGGGGATCGCGTAGAGGAAGACCGGGTGCAGGGCCAGCGAGTACGCGTGCAGTATGGCGTCCCGCAGGGCGGTAGGCAGCCGCTTCAGCAGCTCCGGATTGGCCTGGGCGCTGGCCACGCTGAACCCGCTCGGCACCGTCACCCCGCGCAGCGCGGCGGCCAGCTCGCTGGCCAGCCGGTTGGCGAAAACCGCGCCGAACACGGACACGCCGAACGACCCGCCGATACTGCGGAAGAAGGTCACCCCCGACGTGGCGGCACCCAGGTCCTCGAAGTCGGCCGAGTTTTGCACGGCGATGACCAGCACCTGCAGGATCAGGCCGAGGGCGAAGCCGAGGGTGAAGAAGTACAAGCTCAAGTACGCCGTGGAGGTGTGCTCGTCCAGCCGGGACAGCAGGAACAGGGCGACCGACATCACCGCGGTGCCGATGATCGGATAGATCCGGTACCGGCCGGTCCTGGCGATCAGCTGGCCGCTGGCGATCGAGGTGATGAGCAGCCCGCCGACCATCGGCAGCAGGTAGACCCCGGACAACGTGGCCGAGACACCGTGTACCACCTGCAGGAACAGCGGCAGGTAGGAGATGGAGCCGAACAGCGCGAACCCGGCCGCGAGGCTGATCGCCGAGCTCACGGTGAATACCCGGTTGCTGAACAGCCGCAGCGGCAGGACCGGCTCGGCGGCATGCCGGGCGGACAGATACCAGAGTCCGAGGAATACGACAGCGACGGCGAACAGCCCGATGATCACGGGCGAGTGCCACGGGTAGGTGGTACCGCCCCACGAGGTGGCGAGCACCACGCTGGTGGCGAAGGCGGCGATCAGGGCGGCGCCCAGGTAGTCGATCGTGTGATGACGCCGGGTCGAGGTGCCGGGCAGCACCACGGTCACCACGACGAGCGCGACCGCCCCGATCGGCAGGTTGATGTAGAACACCCACCGCCAGGACAGGTTGTCGACGAAGAACCCGCCGAGCAGCGGGCCGATGACGCTCGCCACGCCGAAGACGGCGCCGAACGCGCCCTGGTACTTGCCCCGCTCACGCGGCGGGACGATGTCGCCGACGATCGCCTGGGCCAGCACGATCAGGCCGCCGCCGCCGACTCCCTGCAGCGCGCGGAACGCGATCAGCTCGCCGATGCTGCGGGACAGCCCGGACAGTGCCGAGCCGATCAGGAAGATGACGATCGCGGCGATGAACAGGTACTTGCGGCCGTACTGGTCGCCGAGCTTGCCCCACACCTGGGTGGTCGCCGTGCTGGCCAGGATGTACGCGGTGACCACCCAGGACAGGTGGCTGAGGCCGCCCAGGTCGCTGACGATGGTGGGCAGCGCGGTGGCGACGATCGTCTGGTCCAGCGCGGCCAGCAGCATGGCCAGCATCAGCGCGCTGTAGATGACCAGCAGCCCGCGCTGTCGCGCCGGCTGCTGAGCCTGCACGGTCTGGCTGGCCACGCGGACGTCTCCGTTCAGCCGAAGCGGATTACGAGCGCGTAATACCCGGCTGCCGCTGCTGCCACCATTATCACCGCTGCTCCTGGCGTGAAAACGTTCCCGGGCCGGCCGTTGGCCAGCCCGGGAACGTGAGGATGGCGGACTTGACCGGGCCTCAGCCGCCGGAGATATCGCTCTCGGAGAGGATGATCACGTGCCACACCCCGTCGATGCCGTTGCCCTTGGTGCTCAACGCCGGCGCTCCGACGTAGGTGTACAGCGGGTAGCCGTCGTAGGTGATGACCTTCTGCCCGCCTGACCCGGTGACCAGGCCGAACGTGCCAGGGAAGGTGTCGGCGGGACCGGCCTTGGGCACGCCGGTGACCGGAGCCCAGACTGACGCGCACGAACCGGTGCAGGTCGGCGGGCCGCCCTTCCTGTCCTTGGCGTAGGTGTACACCACGATGCCGCTGGCCTTGGCCATCACCCAGCCGAGATCGGAGTGCTGCACGATGAGCACGGTCGTGCCGACCGGCGGGAACGTTACCCCGTCATTGCTGCTGGGCTGGGGCCCGGCCGTCTGCTTGGGTGCCGAGCTCGAGTGCGTCGCCTCGGCGTTCGCGGTCGAGGCAGGCGACGACGTGGACGATGACGCCGGCGCGGACGAAGCCGGGGCCGAGGCCGACCCGTTGGTGCTGGACGACGACGAGGCCGTGCTCTGGGTTGCCGTGCCTGAGGCCGTGCCCGCCGCCGAGGTCGGACCTGACGATCCCCCGCACGCGGTTAGCAGCAGTACCAGCGAACTGAGCCCGGTGGCTACCGTCCACCTGCTCTTGCGCATAACGTCTCTCTCCTTACAGGAGGGACCCGGTTGCCCGGGTCCCTTCGGGTCTTGCCGGAACTCAGCCCGTGGACGTGACGTCGCTCTTGGAGAGCTTGATCACGTGCCACTTGCCCTCCATGCCGTTGCCCTTCGTGCTCAGCGCCCCCGCTCCCTTGAGCGTGTACAGGGGGTAGCCGTCGTAGGTGATCTGCTTCCCGCCGTTGGCCATGGCGATCGTGCCCAGCTGTCCGGGCAGGCTGTCGGCCGGGCCGACCATGGGCACGCCGGTCACCGCGGGCCAAGCAGCGGCGCAGGAACCGGTGCAGGTCGGCGACCCGCCCTTGGTGTCGCCTCCGTATGTGTACACAACCATGCCACTGGCCTCGGCGAGGACCCAGCCGAGGTTGGAGCGCTGCACGATCAGGACCGTCGTCCCGGGCGAGGGCAGGCCCGCCGCGGCCGAGGGCTGGCCAGCCTTCGGGCTCGAACTCGAGTTGCCCGCCGCAGACGACGATGACGACGATGATCCCCCGCATGCGGTTAGCAGCAGTACCAGCGAGCCGAGTCCCGCAGCAGCTACCGCCCAGCCGCTTTTACGCATAGCGTCTCTCCATTCAACAAGTTCCATTGGGTTTGACCCGTTCCCGATACGACCGGAAAGGTACCAGACCGCCGAGCCGGCCGGCGGCTACTTAGCCGCTACTTAGTCATTCGGCTGCACAGCCACGCCAGCGACATCGGGTACCGGTAATCGATGCCTCCGTGCCCGGCGTCAAAGAGCTCGAAATGGACCAGTTCGCCGGCTACGCCGGCGTCCCGGAGCGCGGTCCGGAAGGCCTCGGCGCCGAGGTCCAGATGGTACTCATCGCGCGTCCCGGCGTCGATCCAGATGGCCCGCAGGCCGCGCAGGGCCTCCGCGTACGCTGGCACCATCCGGACCGGGTCCCAGTCCAGCCATCGTTGCCAGACGGCGGGGCGGAGCACTCCGGTGACCGGGTCGAACGGAAGGTCCACCGTACCGTCCGGCTGCGCGGAGAAGCACGCCGCCACGCCGAGCACCCCCAGCAGGGTCATGTCCTCCTCCTTGGTGAAGGCCACCCGCGAGGAGAAGTCCTCCCACCACCGCCAGATGTCGCCGTCGTAGCGGCGCAGGTGCCGGACGGCGGCGGGGAACTCGGGGATGTAGCAGTACTCGTACAGGGTGTCCCCCGCGTGCGTGGCCAGCGCGCCGAACAGGTCGGGCCGGAGCATCGGCGTGATCATGGCGCCGAACCCGCCGCTCGACTTGCCCATGATGGCCCGGTGCGCGGCGTCGGGGAGCGTCCGGTAGCGCGCGTCCACCCAGGGCACCACCTCGTCGCACAGGTACGAGTGGTAGCGGCCGGTGCCCGGCGAGTCGACGAACTGGCTGCCGCCGTACTTGCTCCACGCGTCGACGTACACCACGATGGCGGGCGGGGCTTCCCCGCTGGCGAAGACCGCGTCGGCCGCTTCGGGGAAGGGCAGCCGGTAGGGCGACCGGTTCCGCCACATGGCCACGTTCCCGGTGTAGCCCTGGATCACGTACACGGCCGGGTACCTGCCCGCGGGGTCGTCATCGTAGCCCGGAGGCAGGTAGACCAGCAGCGGCCGCTCGTACGGGTCACCGAGCGGGTTGCCGCGCAGCAGGTCGCTGCTGATGACGCGCTCGTCGATGCGGCCGGTGAGATCGGCGGACCAGGGCAGCACAATGCTCCTTCCTGAGGGTGCCTGAGGGACAGTCCCCTAGCCTACGAGGTGGCCGAGGATGGCGGCGGTGACCGGGCCGGGCGTCTGGTAGGGAGCCAGGTGAGAGGTCCCCCGGATAACCGTCAGCCGGGAACCGGCGATGCCGAGGGCGGTCCGCGCACCCACCCAGGGAGGCGCAGCCGGGTCTTCCGCACCCGCGAGGACCAGCGTCGGCGCCTTGATCGCGCCGAGCGCGGGACTAAGGGGGTCTAGGTCCAGGTCGGCGATGGCCTCCGCGCAGCCCGCGTAGCCCTGCGGGTCGGTGCCGAGCAGCATGTCCATGACCGCCGAGACGGCCGCGGGCTGGCGGGCGATGAAGTCGGCGGTGAACCAGCGCGGCGGGATCATCTCGCTGATCGCGGCCATTCCGGCCGAGCGGACCAGCGCGGCCCGGTCGAGCCAGGCCTGCCGGGACGGCATCGGGGTGATCGCCGCACAGCAGACGACCAGGGAGGAGATCCGCTCCGGCGCGTTGGCGGCCAGCCAGAGCCCGATCATGCCGCCGATCGAGATCCCGCAGTAGGCGGCGGTGCCGATGTCGTGGTCGCGCATGAGGCCCAGCACGTCGGTGCCGAGTTCGGCGATCGAGTAGGGCCCGGGCGGAGCCGCCGACCGGGCACCAGGTTCGCCGTGCCCGCGCAGTTCGAACCTGAGCAGCCGGAAATGCTCTTTCAGCATCGGGACCTGGGCGGCCCAGATGGCCCTGGTGGTCCCGATCGGGTTGGCCAGCACGAGGACCGGCGCGGCTTCGGGCCCCTCCAGCGAGGCCGCCAGCCGCGCTTCAGACATCGAAGAAGACCGTCTCGTGCTCGCCTTGCAGCCAGATGTCGAATCTCAGCTCCCCTTCGGGCTCGGGCACGGCGATGAGCGTGGCCCGGCGGGCGGTCTCGCTGATCGAGCACAGTACCGGGTCGGCGGCGTTGGCGGTCTGCTCGTCGGGGAAGTACATCCTGGTCACCACCCGGTCGAGCAGACCGCGGCAGAACACCGACACGTCCAGGTGCGGCGCCTCGATGCTCCCGTCGGGGGTGGGCAGCGGGCCGGGCTTGAGGGTGACGATCCGGTACGACCCGTCCGGCGCGGTCGGGCACCGGCCGAAGCCGCGGAACCCGCGATATCCGAGAGGAGTGGCGCCGCGCGGGTCGTCCGGGTGGGCGAAGCGCCCGTCCGGCCCGGCCTGCCAGGTCTCGACCAGCCCGTCGGGGATGATGTTCCCGGCGCCGTCGTACATCCGGCCGACGATCGTGATGGCGCCGGGGGTGCCCTCCGGCACCACGTACGGGCCGTCGGGCCACGGCAGCCGCATCGCGAAGTAGGGGCCCACGGTCTGCGAAGGAGTTATCCCCAGCATGCGTCGCTCTCCGCTCATTCGAACGCGGTCGCGGTCCGGCCGCGCAGCACGATGTCCCAGGTGTAGCCGAGGGCCCATTCGGGCTGGGTCAGGTCCATGTCGAAGCCCGCGATCATCCGCTGCCTGGCCTTCTCCTCCGGCACCGAGTTGAAGATGGGGTCCAGGGGCAGCAGCGGGTCGCCCGGGAAGTACATCTGGGTCACGAGCCGCTGGGTGAACGCCCGGCCGAACAGCGAGAAGTGGATGTGCGCGGGACGCCAGGCGTTGTAGTGGTTCCCCCACGGGTAGGCGCCGGGCTGGATGGTGACGAACCGGTACCGCCCGGCCGAGTCGGTGATGGCGCGCCCGATGCCGTCGAAGTTCGGGTCGAGCGGCGCCGGGTGGTGCTCGCGCGCATGCCGGTAGCGCCCGCCCGCGTTGGTCTGCCAGATCTCGATCAGCGTATCGGGCACCGGCCGCCCGTCCGAGTCGAGCACCCGCCCGGCCACGATGATCCGCTGTCCCTGCGGCTCGCCGTCGTGCTGGGTGGTCAGGTCGGCATCGGTGGCGGTGATCAGGTCGTCGCCGAGCAGCGGACCGGTCACCTCGGTGAGCCGGTGCGGCAGCAGGACCAGCGGGCGCTTGGGGTGGCGCAGCGCGGTCGAGCGGTACCCGGCGAAGTCCAGCGGCGGGTGCACCCCGGCCGGGCGCTCGTAGGCGGGCAGGGCGAGCTCGCGGGCCCCGGTGAAGGCCGTCGTCGAAACCTCAGCGGTCATTGGCGGTACTCCTGGGGTGGGCTTGGGGGACAAAACTCTGCAGGTTACGCAGCGCGTCGAGCTCGGCGGGACGGGGGCCGGCGATGATCTCCGGATCCGCGGCCACGGCCAGGTCCCAGCCGGTCCGCTCCTTGGCCGCCGCGGCCGAGACGCCCGGGAACAGGCCGGTCAGGGTGAACTCGAGGGTCACCGGATCGGGCTCGAGGACGCCCAGGTCGGTGATGATCTTCTTCGGGCCGGCCCCGGTGAGCCCGAGCCGCTCGCGGTCGCCCGGGCCGGACCCGTAGCCCACCGAGGTGACGAAATCCACCCGGTCCACGAACGACCGGCTGCTCTGCCGGACCACGACGATCACCTCGCGGCAGGAGGCGGCGATCTCCGGCGCGCCGCCCGCGCCGGGCAGGCGCACCCGGGGGTTCTCGTAGTCTCCGCCGATCACCGTGGTGTTGATGTTGCCGAACTTGTCGATCTGGGCGGCGCCGAGGAATCCGATGTCGATGCGCCCCGGCTGCAGCCAGTAGTTGAAGATCTCGGGCACGCTGACCACGGCGTCGGCGGTCTCGGCCAGGATGCCGTCGCCGATCGACAGCGGCAGCTCGGCGGGCTTGGCGCCGATCGTGCCGGACTCGTAGATCAGCACCAGCCCCGGCGCGTGCGTGGCCCGGGCCAGGTTCGCGGCCGCGCTGGGCAGCCCGATCCCGACGAAGCAGGTCATGCCCTCCCGCAGCACGCGGGCCGCGGCCACGGTCATCATCTCGTCGGCGGTGTAGGCCAGCTCGCTGACCACCGCGGGATCCAGGCCGGTCATGACTGCCCCGCCGGCACGCCGTAGACGCGCTCGTCCAGCCAGCGGCTGAACGCGTCGCGATCGCGGCCGATCGCGTCCCAGGCCACGTAGTAGTCGTTGTCGCGGACGGAGTAGCCGAGCGCGTAGGACGGGTGAGCCCCGCCCGGCACGTGCGCCACGTAGCTCACCGTCCAGCTGGGCAGGACCACCGCCCCCGGCCGCGGGTCGAGGCGGTCCACGATCTCCTCGACGGTGACCACCGACCGCCGTGCGGCCAGCACTGCCTCCTTCTGGACGCCCGCGATCCCCCAGAACTGCACGTTTCCTGACCAGTCGGCGAGCTGGGCGTGGATGACGGCCACGTCGGGCCGGATGGCGGCCACCGCGGTCAGCGTCTCGCCGGTGAACGGGCAGGTGATGGGCTTGATGGTCGGCGCCGCGCCGTGGGCTCCGTTGAGCGATTCCAGGCCCGTGCCGTTGTAGCCGCGCAGCACCGCGAACGGCAGGCCCGACGCGCCTGCCACGTAGCGGTTGGCCATCCCGGCGTGGCTGTGCTCCTCGATTTCCAGGGCGGCGGGCCAGGCGTGCTCCACCGCGTCCCGGAACCGGTGCAGCGACCCCACCCCGGGGTTGCCGCCCCAGGAGAAGATCAGCTTGCGCGCGCAGCCGGCCCCGATGAGCTGGTCGTAGATCAGGTCGGGCGTCATCCTGATCAAGGTCAGGTCGCGGCGCCGCTGCCTGATCACCTCATGTCCGGCGGCGAACGGGATCAGGTGCGTGAACCCCTCCATGGCCACGGCGTCTCCGTCGTGAATCGCCCGCTCCACGGCTTCGGCGAGTGAGACGATCTCCGCCATTTCACTCCAGTTCTGTTCGCTTGGCAAAACAATACCGCCTTAGCGGTCGCCAGGAGTACAGACGTTCGCATGTCGGACGAACGGCTGTGCCTGAAGCCAACTCCGCAGCTAGCGAGCCTATGCCGGGGAACAAAGAACCAGCATCGCACGGAGTGAATCCGGGCTTTCACTACCCCCTAGCGTGGTGAAACCCGGGTTTCATTCCGTTCGGCCGGGGGCGCTGCCCGGGGCTGGAGCGGCGGGTTACTCGCCGGCGCCGGTCTCGGACAGGACGCGCTGGGCGATGGCGAAGGCGGAGTTGGCGGCCGGGACGCCCGCGTATACGGCGACCTGGAGCAGGACCTCCCGGATCTGCTCGGGGGTCAGGCCATTGCGCAGCGCGGCCCGGACGTGCATGGCCAGCTCGTTCTCGTGCCGCAGCGCGGCCAGCATGGCCAGGGTGATCATGCTGCGCTCGGCCCGCGACAGGCCGGGCCGCGACCAGATCTCGCCCCAGGCGTAGCGCGTGATGAAGTCCTGGAACGGCTCGGTCAACGGGGTGGTCGTCGCCACCGCCCGGTCGACGTGCTCGTCTCCGAGCACCGCCCGCCGGACCGTCATCCCCTGCCGGGCCCGCTCGGCGTCATCCATGGTGACCTCTCTCGGATAGCTGGGCGTCGAGCGCCTGGTGAGCCTGCAGCGCGGTGGTGACGAACGCGCCGGCGGCGCCCAGGTAGCCGGCCGGCTCGAGGGCCGCTTCGATCTGCTCCGGGGTGATGCCCGCCGAGGCCAGCCTGCCCTCGAGCTTGGGCACGGCCAGCAGCACGTCGCGCAGGGGCAGGCCCGCGCTCACCGCCCGCTGGCCCGCCTCGGCCACCAGGTCGTGCGCCTGGACCCGGCCGAGCACGCCGGCCAGCAGCGAGGTGACGTGCTCGGCGAGCGGCAGGTCTTTGGTCGCGGCCAGGTTGGCCGCCATCCGCGAGGTGTCCACCACGAGCCCGGACATGAGCTCAGCCGCCCAGCTGGCCGCCGAGGCCGCCAGCCGCAGCAGCGCGGTCAGCGGTTCCCATTCGGCGTGCCAGGCCCCGGCGGCGCGCTGAAGCTCCTGCTCGGCACAGGCGACCACGGTGGCCAGCAGGCCCGGCGCCTGCTTGGCGCAGCCGAGGATGGCGATCGCCGCGACCGGGTTGTGCTTGTGCGGCATCGCCGACGAACCGCCGCGGCGCGGGGACGCGGCATCCCGGGGAGCCGGTTCGCCGGGGCCCTCGCTGAGCTCCCCGATCTCGGACTGGGCGAGCAGCGTGACGTCCCGGGCGATCTTGCCGAGCGCCGCCGTCACCCTGGCCAGCGCACTGGCCAGGTCGATGATCCGCAGCCGGTCGGTGTGCCAGGGCAGCACGGGCCGGGCCAGGCTCAGTTCCTCGGCCAGCAGCGCCACGACCTGCGGGCCGTCGTCGCCGAGTGAGGCGAGGGTGCCGGCCGCGCCGCCGAACTGCACGGCCAGCCGCTGCGAGCTCACCGCGGCCAGGCCGGCGCGTGCCTCGTCCACGCTGGTCAGCCAGCCGGCCGCGACCAGGCCGAAGGTAACGGGCACGGCCTGCTGCAGCAGCGTCCGGCCGATCATGATCGTGGACCGGTGCGCCTCAGCCAGCCCGGCCGCCGCGGCGGCGGCCCGGGCCAGGTCGGCCAGCACCACGTCGATGGCCCGCTTGGCCAGCAGCATCGCGGCCGTGTCCAGGATGTCCTGGCTGGTCGCGCCGCGGTGCACGGCGCCCGCCGCGGCCTGCGGGACCCGCCGGGCCAGGGCCCGGGCCAGGGCCGGCACCGGGTTGCCGGTCAGCGCCGCGAGCTCACCGAGCTCGTCGGCGTCGAAGTGGCTGGCCTGGGCCACCTCGGTGACCGCCGCGCCCGAACCCGCGGGGGCCAGCCCGGCCCGCTCCAGCGCACGGGCCAGCCCGGCCTCGGCGTCCAGCATGGCCTGCAGCCACGCGACGTCGCTCGTGTCGGCGCCGCCGCTGGCGAACACGCCCCCGAACAGCCCCCGCGCGCTCGGCTCCTCATGGTCGGCCATTTCCGGAATCTGTCCTCCCTCGCGGTCCCCGGGTCACCACCCTAGACCGCACTTCAGCCGCCGGGCTCGATGATCTATGGTCTGAAATATGACCGAGCATGTACCAGCGGAATCCCGGCTGCCCCAACACAGAAGCCTTGTCACCGAGATCCCCGGGCCCGTCTCACGTGAGCTACTGGCCAGGCGTGAGCGCACGGTGGCCCGCGGGGTCAGCACCGTGCTGCCGGTGTTCGTCACCGACGCCGGCGGCGGCGTCATCGTGGACGCCGACGGCAACTCGCTGATCGACTTCGGCGCCGGCATCGCGGTGGTCTCGGTCGGCAACGCCGCGCCCCGGGTGTCCGCCCGGGTGGCCGAGCAGGCGAGCCGGTTCACCCATACCTGTTTCATGGTGACCCCGTATGAGGGCTACGTCGAGGTGTGCGAGGAACTGGCCCGGCGCACGCCGGGGACGTACGAGAAGCGCTCGGCGCTGTTCAACTCCGGCGCCGAGGCGGTCGAGAACGCGGTGAAGATCGCCCGGCACGCCACCCGGCGCCAGGCCATCATCGCGTTCGACCACGGCTACCACGGACGCACCAACCTGACCATGGCCCTGACCGCTAAGAACATGCCGTACAAGGACAAGTTCGGGCCGTTCGCGGGCGAGATCTACCGGATGCCGATGGCCTACCCGCTGCGCTGGCCCGGCGGCCCGGAGGCGTGCCAGGCGAACGCCCTGGACACCGTCAAGACGCTGATCCACACCCAGGTCGGCGAGGACAACGTGGCCGCGGTGATCATCGAGCCGATCCAGGGTGAGGGCGGGTTCGTGGTCCCGCCGGACGGGTTCCTGCCCGGGCTGGCCGAGTTCTGCGCCGGTCACGGGATCGTGTTCATCGCGGACGAGATCCAGACCGGCTTCTGCCGGACCGGCGACTGGTTCGCCTGCGACCACGAGGGCGTGGTCCCGGACCTGGTCACCACCGCGAAGGGCATCGCCGGCGGGCTGCCGCTGGCCGGGGTGACCGGCCGCGCCGAGATCATGGACTCGGTGCACTCCGGCGGCCTGGGCGGAACCTACGGCGGTAACCCGGTGGCGTGCGCGGCGGCGCTCGGCGCGATCGAGACCATGGCGGCCGAAGACCTGGCCGGGCGGGCGCGCCGGATCGGCGAGGTCATGCTGCCCCGGCTGCACAAGCTGGCCGAGACCTACCCGGTGATCGCGGACGTGCGCGGCCGCGGCGCGATGCTGGCCATCGAGCTGACCACCCCGGGCACCCTCGACCCCGACCCATCCACCACCTCGGCCGTGGCCAAGGCCTGCCATAAGGCCGGGCTCGTGACGCTGACCTGCGGCACGTTCGGCAACGTGATCCGTTTCCTGCCGCCGCTGGTGATCGGCGAGGACCTGCTCGACGAGGGCCTGTCCATCCTTGAGGACGCCTTCGCCGCCGTCTGCGGGTGATGACGCGGGAGGAGCAGTTCAGCCGCCTGGTCATGGCGGCCGAGCCCCGGCCGTTCTGGCTGGACCAGCCCGGCGCGCCGGCGCCTAGGGAACCATTGCGCGGCGAGGCCGACGCCGATCTGGTGGTGATCGGCGGCGGGTTCACCGGCTTGTGGACCGCCCTGCTTGCGAGGGAATCTGATCCGGAACGGTCCGTGGTGCTTGTCGAGGGCCACCGGGTCGGCTGGGCGGCCAGCGGGCGCAACGGGGGTTTCTGCGACGCCAGCCTGACCCACGGCGCGGCCAACGGGCGGGAGCGGTTCCCGGCCGAGTTCGCCACCCTGCAGCGGCTCGGCGCGGAGAACCTGGACGCGATCCAGATCGCCGTGGACCGGCACGGCATCGACTGCGACTTCGAACGGACCGGTTCGATCGCCGTGGCCACCGAGGAGTACCAGGTCGACAGGCTCCGGGCGGCCGCGGAGAGCGACGGCGCCACCTTCTTGGACACCGGCGCCGTGCGGGCCGAGGTGGACTCGCCCACTTACCTGGCCGGCGTGTGGGACAAGCAGGGCGCGGCGATGGTCCAGCCCGCCCGGCTGGCCTGGGGCCTGGCCGCCGCCTGCGAGCGGCTCGGCGTCCGCATCTTCGAGGGCACGCCCGTCACCGGCCTGGCCCGCGACGGGGACGGCGTGACCGCCCGGACCCGGGACGGCATGCTGCGGGCGGGCCAGGTGGCCCTCGGCACCAGCGCATTCCCCGCACTGGTGCGCCGGCTGCGGCCCTACCTCGTGCCGGTCTACGACTACGTGCTGGTCACCGAGCCGCTCAGCGCCGCGCAGCGAGCCGGGATCGGCTGGCGGAACCGGCAGGGCATCGGCGATTCCGGCAACCGGTTCCACTACTACCGGCTCACCGCGGACGACCGGATCGTGTGGGGCGGCTACGACGCCATCTACCATTTCGGCCGCGGCATCCGCGCCGCCTATGACCAGCGCCCCGCCACCTTCGCCACCCTGGCGGCGCACTTCTTTGCCACGTTCCCGCAGCTGGAAGGGATCGGGTTCAGCCACCGCTGGGGCGGCGTGATCGACACCTGCAGCCGGTTCTGCGCCTTCTTCGGCACCGCCCACCGCGGCCGGGTCGCCTACGCGCTGGGCTTCACCGGGCTCGGCGTCGGCGCCAGCCGGTTCGGCGCCCGGGTCATGCTCGACCTGCTGAGCGACGAGCCGACCGAACTGACCCGGCTGCGGCTGGTCCGCACCAAGCCGGTCCCCTTCCCGCCCGAGCCGCTCGCCTACCTGGGCATTCAGGCCACCCGCTGGTCCCTGGCCCGGGCCGACGGCCACGACGGCCGCCGGAATCCGTGGCTGCGGGCCCTGGACGCGGCGGGCCTGGGCTTCGACTCCTAGCTGACCGGCTTCGCGGCCGGCCTGCGGGCGGCGCGGCCCAGCGCCTTGGCCCGGACGATATCCGGATCCCGCGGGTCCAGCGGGACGATCTCGGCGGCGGCCCGATCGCGACGGTGTTTTGGCCTCTCGGCCCGGATCTGCTTCATCGCTTACCTCCCAAGGCGAGCTTGCCCGGGATCTGCTCACGGGCCAATGAGGCGACCTGCAGTCTTGGCGTTCAGGATGGCTACCCTGCGGACCGGGGGGCTAACCCCAACGGCAGGGTCTCTCATGAGGTACAGGCCGCCGGACCGCGCGTTAGTCATCGATCCGCGCCCGGCCGCGGCCGCGGCCGGGTGTCAGTACTGGTGAACGCGACCTGATGGGAGGCGACATGCGGTATGCCCTGCTGATGCGCACCGACGAGAGCGCAGCGATCGGCGCCGGGGAGCGCGCGCGCCGGGCCGCGGCGCTCGAGGTGTTCACCGACCAGATGACCGCCCGCGGCACGCTCCTGGCCACCGAGCAGCTACATCGCACCGAGACCGCGGCCAGGGTGCGGTGCTGGGACGGCGGTGACGTGATGATCGCCGACGGCCCGTTTGCCGAGAGCGCGGAACAGATCGCGGGCTTGTTCATCGTCGAGTGCAAGGACCTGGACGAGGCCATCGAGGTGGCCACCACGGTCCGGGCCGCCTGGTACGGCACGGTCGAGGTGAGACCTGTACGGCAGGCGTAGCCGGAACGAGCAGCAGTAGGGGTGAGGCCCGGTCAAGATTGACCGGGCGCCACGGGCAGGCCTGGAATGCGGCGGCGCCGGGAGGTTGACGCTTCCCGGCGCCGCCGCATTCCCGCACCGGGCCTTACTTCGCGGCTATGGCCTTAGATCCTGCCCTGCCGGGCAGCATGGGGGACGTAACCTTGATCACCTCGTCGGCAAACCGCCGCTGGTTGGCGAGCAGGTGCCCGGCGAAGCCGTAGCCATCGGCCACGACTTCGTGTGCCGTCGGCAGCCGGTCGGCGAACGGCATGTGAACGATGGGCATCGTGGGCACGACGAACTGCACGGCCTCGACCAAGGGCTTAAGTGCCTCGAGCGTGATGTCCTCGCCCTTACGGATGGTGGCCAGGAACTCTTCCTCCAGCTCCTGCCTCATGGTGGTAGCCATTGTCCTGCCTCCTTTCAACCTCCGTGCTAATTATATCAAGCATTGATTGGGATATCAAGCAGAGTCCGGTAGCCATCGACCTGACCGAGTGCGTCAAGGGCGCGGACCTGACCGCTCCAGCGCCGTCCTGCCCAGGCTGGACCGCGCTGCTCGAGTTCTGGCTGGAGCGGGTCAGCTTCGAGTGACATCCTGGCGCGGGCCTGGCCGTTGCGCGGCCAGCAGCGGGATGGCGGCGATCTTCTCCTCGGTTAGGTCCTCCCAGCAGATGCCGATGGCCGGCCGCGGCCCGTGCCGGGGACGGCAGTCGATCACGCGATCGGGCGTGACGATGAAGTCCACTGGCACGTCGTGACTGGTGAGCGGAATAGTCCCGGCCGCTACCACCTGGAGTTCGTGCACGGTCGTGACGCAGACGGTGTCCGGTCCAATCAGGCCGGCCGCGGTGGCCAGCGCGAACTCCAGGTCGGCGAACCCGCCGCCCTTGCCCAGCCGGGCACCGTCTTCGCCAGCGGCCACGCTGCCCATCACCACCAGATCGACCGGGGACAGGTCGGCCAGGGCGACCCGCCGGGC
>Ga0335074_10001181_pt1 | contig 35592 bp, 32 predicted proteins | sample Lox_Sample_23_FD_206715 | JGI IMG/M metagenome (GOLD analysis project Ga0335074, IMG submission 206715) | Soil microbial communities from Loxahatchee National Wildlife Refuge, Florida, United States - Lox_Sample_2.3 | ecosystem: Environmental > Terrestrial > Soil > Wetlands | place: USA... | reverse complement strand
TCTACCACCGGGCAGACCAAGCAGACGCCGTGCAAGGTAGGCACCTACGCGGCCGACGCGGGCGCCGGCAGCTGCACGCCGGCCGCGCCGGGCTTCTACGTCGATACCGCCGGGGCCACCAGCGCTACGGCTTGCGTGGCCGGTACCTACCAGCCCAGCGCCGGCCAGAGTAAGTGCCTCCCCGCCGCAGCCGGCCACTACGTTGCTACCACTGAGGCCGTCATCGACACGCCGTGCGTGGCCGGTACCTACCAGCCTAACAAGGGCGCCGTAGCTTGCATCGCCGCGAGCGTCAATCACTACGTCCCTACTAGCGGATCCACGAAGCAACTCGCATGCCCTGCGGGCACGGATCAACCGGACACCGGGCAGGCAGCGTGCGTCCCGGACTCAGGTAGCCAAGTCGCCACGCAAGCAGCGGCGGCCGATCTGGTCGTCGGCACGGCGCCAGGCAGGACCGTGACCGTTTAGGCGCCTAGTCATCTCAGTCCCCGGCGAGCGGCATGCGCAATTCGAATAACTACGCTATGTGGGGCGCCAAGTGAGCTTGGCCCCCGTTTCCCTGACCTGAGGTGGCCTCGGCCGTGACAGTCCCCTGACCAGCGGATACAGGCGGTCTTGACGCCGAAAACGCGACCGCCGGCACCGGGAAACCGGCAGCGCCACAAGGCTGTCGGGCACACAACGGGCGGACGATCCAATCCAGGGCTACAGTATCATCGAAAAGAAAACCGAATAAAGCTTGTGAGCTGTGGTAAAAGGGAGCGGATGACGGGAATCGGACCCGCATGACCAGCTTGGAAGGCTCCGGGTACTGCGCGGCTGAGCAGTGCTTTTGCAGCTCAGACGGCGTATCCGGCTGACCGTGAGTAACCGTGAATAGCTTCGGTTGACCTTCCGGTCGGGCACGTAACGGGCAGGCGCTGCCGGTCGGCAGTGGCTTCGCGCCAGGCAGTGCGGTCGACACGGGGTTCGACCAGGCGGCATTCGAAAGTTGTCACCCGAAATAGAAGACGCAGCAAACGATGGACCCCGCGAAAAGAGCAAGGGACCGCCGGTTAGCAAACGGCCTGAACAGGGGATTGGCAGTGCCATGGCCTCATTGATCAGCCCCAGTGACCTCGACATCGACATGACCACGGACCAGGGCTTGTTCGACTGGCTGCTGGCCAGCATCCTGTTCGGGCGGCCTGTGCCGCAGAAGACCGCCGCCACCGCATTCCGTCAGTTCAAGGACGACGGCTGGGACGCACCCGACCGGTTCACCGCGACGGACCGAGCACCGCTGTGGCACGAACTTTATGAGGGCAACTACCACCGGATGAGCTCGGTGATGGCGAACGAACTGCCGGAAGTCATGAGCGGAATCATCGACCAGTACGGTGGCTCTGTGGCGCGGCTGGTGCACACTGCGCGAAGCCGGGAAGAAATAAGCCAGAGGCTGCAGAGCTTCAAGGGCATCGGGCCGAAGACAGCAGAGATCTTCCTCCGCGAAGTCCCTGATGCGGCCATCGGAACCGCCTGAACGGCCGCGAGATGGGCGCAGCGCCCTCGTGCCGGGCGACCACGGTCGGCCGCGTATCCGCGATGACGTTCTGGTGTGGTACAGCGTGGTACGGCGAGGTACTCTAGGGCTATGACACTCCCAGAAGAACCCGCGACCGACGTCAGCGTCCGGCAGTTCGTGTCGGACTCTGGGGCGATCACCCGCGGCCTTCGGCAAGGACGCGCGTACACGCTAACGCTGAACGGCGAGCCGCTGGCGAGGATGATCCCGATCCGTCGGCGCCGTGCGATCCCGAAAGGCGAGGTTTTTGCCATCTTCGCCACGGCGCCGGTAGTTGACGCGGACGAACTGCGTGGCGACCTCGATGAGGACGTGAGCCAGGATCTACGCGATCCGTATGAAGGGACCGGACTGTGACCGTCGTCCATGGTGCCGGCGTCCTAGACACCAGCATCATCGCCGCGCTCAGGCTCTTCGACCCCTCGGAACTGCCCGACACCATCCTGATCACGGCAGTGACGCTAGGGGAGTTGTCTTTCGGCCCGCATGCGACCGATGACCCGGTAAAGCGCGCGGGACGGGTAGCCGTCCTGCAGCACGTGGAGGCGACCTTCGACCCGCTGCCGTACGATCAGGGTGCGGCCAGGCTCTACGGCCAGATCTGCGCCGCGGTTCGTGCTGCTGGCCGGCAACCGCGCAAGCGCTCCTCGGACCTCCAGACCGCGGCAACGGCCGCTAGCAACCTGCTCCCGCTGTACACGGCCAACCCGGCCGACTTCCAGGGTACGGAGGGGCTTGTCGAGATAGTCAGCGTCAAAGCGAGACCAAACAACCTCTGAGAGCGGGCAGCAGGAACCGAACCCAAGCTCAGACTCGCTTGGAGGGTTCTGGCTGCAGGCGCCATCGACCCGAACCGGATGAGCGGCCTGCCCTGCATCCGGGACACCCGGGTTACGGTGAGCGCGGTCCTGGGCCAGCTCGCTGCGGGGCTAACCATCCCCGAGCTCCTCGCCGACTTTCCGTACCTGGACCGTGCCGATGTCCTGGCTGCCCTGGAGTTCGCTGCGGCAGCGGTACAGGAACGCGAGTTGCCGCTAGCCCAGTCGGCGTAGCGGCGCTGTGCGTCTCCTCATCGACGCCAACCTGCCGCCGAAGGTCGCCCCTGCCCTGCGCAAAGCCGGACTGGAGTCCGTTCACGTCGGCGACCTGAGGCTGCTTACGGCACCTGACCGGAGCACGACCCTCGGTAGTCCTTCTCCGCTCCGCCGACCGGTTTACGTCCGACTAGCAGGTAGTGCTGCTGGCGGTGAACCTGCCGGTGGTGGCAGGCGACCTGGAAGCGGGCGCGATCGTCACCATCGCGCGAGGGCGGATGCGAATCCTGTCACTGCCCTGCGTGATCACTTGCCCCGGTGTCGGGCATCTCCTGTGGCAGCACGCGCGTGTCTAGCCTGACGTGTCCAGCCCTGTGTAATCGCACGATTGATGTGCGACGCATGTCCGCCGGCTGATGCCTTGACTGCCGTGCCCGCAGAGTTAAATGCCGCTGCCGAGAGCGGCGCCGTGCTCGCGATCGCGCACGCGGCGAGCCCCTCGCGGTGACCGTCACCGTGATCGGGTTCGCCCTGCCGACACCGTGCCTGACGACGTGAAGTTCGCGACCGCGCACGCGGTATGGCAGGCGATCCGTCGCCGGCGCCTCGACCTGTACCTCGCCCGTCGCACGGCCATGCCGTCAGGCCGCGCTCTTGACGTCTGGCAGGCGCAAGGGCTCGCGACAGCCCTACTCGAGGAGACGCTGGACGACTTCACGCGCGGACGGGAGGCCGAGGGGCAAGCTGCTCCGTGAGCCTGAGCTGGCCTTACTGCCCAGTGAAGGTGGGCGGCCGTTTCTCGGCGAAGGCGCGCTGGCCTTCCAGGTAGTCCGCCGAGCGGAAGCAGGCCTCGACCATCGCGTTGACGCGGGCGAGGTCTCGCTCCTCAGCCGGGCGGGAGGCCTCCCGGATCGCCGCCTTAACGGCGGCGACCGTCAGCGGGGCGTTGCCAGCAATTGCCGAAGCCAGGCCGTACACGGTCTCGTGCAGCGCATCACCGGGGACGACCTGGTTGACCAGGCCCATCTGCAGAGCCTCGGCCGCGCTGAACCGCCGGGCGGAGAACAGGATCTCGGCCGCCTTCGCCGGGCCAACCAGGGTTATCAGGCCGGTGACACCGGAGAAGGCGTAGCCCAGGCCGAGCCTGGCCGCCGGGATGCCGAACTGGCTGTCGTCGGAGGCGATGCGGATGTCGGCCTGAAGCGCGGTGAGCAGGCCGCCGCCCAGGCAGTAGCCCCGGATCATGGCGATGACGGGCTTGTCCAGGGTCGCCCAGGCCTCGACGAGGGCGGCCTGGCCACGGTCAAAGGCGGCCCGGTCGGCGGGTGCGGTGCGCTGAGCGGCGAACTCGGAGATGTCCGCGCCCGACATGAACGCCGCCTCCCCAGCGCCGGTCGCCACGACCACCCGGACATCGCTGTCGGCGTTCAGGGCCGTCAGCACGCCCGGCAGTGCGGCCCGCATCTGCGCGGTCAGGGCGTTGCGCCGGGCCGGGTTGTTGAAGGTCACGGTCGCGACTGAGCCGGCCACCTCGACGAGCAGCTGGTCCGTGCCCGTCTCATGGTTCAGGATCGTCATGCAGCAGCCTTCCTGGAACGCCTCAGATCACCGCGTCTGCGCGCAGCTTTTCGATCTCCGCCGAAGAGTAGCCCAGGCCGGTGAGGACATCGTCGGTGTGGTCGCCCGGATCGGGGGCCGGTGCCCGGACGGTGCCCGTCGCGCCGGTCATCCGCACCGCGTTGCGGACGAGGTCGATCGGGCCGCGAGCCGGATGGTCCACGGCCTGGGTCATCTCCAGGTGCTCGACCTGCGGGTCGGCGAACACCTCGTCCATCGCGTAGATCGGCCCGCAGGGGACACCGGCCGCGTTCAGGGCCGTCACCCAGTAGTCAGTGCCCTGGGTCCGCAGCCGGTCGGAGACTATGCGCGCGAGCTCCGCCCGGTTGGCGAACCGCTTCTGGGGGGTATCGAAGCGCGGGTCGGCGGGCAGTTCCGGAAGCCCGATGACCTCGGCGAAGGCGCGCAGGATGCGGCCGCCCGCCGCGCCGATGTTCACGTACCCGTCGGCAGTGGCGAAGCAGCCCATCGGGACGAGCGCCGGGTGGTTATTGCCCTCCTGCCCCGGCACCTGCCCGTCGATGGTCCAGCGGGCAGCCTGGAAGTCCATCATCGCGATCATCGACTCCAGCAGCGAGGTCTGCACCCACCGCCCGGTCCCGGTCCGGTCCCGGTCGTGCAGCGCGACCAGTACGCCGATTGCGAGGTACAGGCCCGCCGACAGGTCGGCCACGGGGATGCCGGCCCGCACCGGCCCGCCGCCGGGCAGTCCGGTCACGCTCATCAGTCCGCCCATGCCCTGGGCGATCTGGTCGACGCCGCCCCGGCCGCCGTAGGGGCCGTCCTGGCCGAATCCGGAGATCGACCCGTACACCAGCCGAGGGTTGCGCGCGTGGACGGCCTCGTAGCCGATCCCGAGGCGGTCCTTGACCGGCGGGCGCATGTTCTCGACCAGCACGTCGGCGGTGTCGACCAGGCGCATCAGCACGTCAAGGCCGGCCGGGGACTTCAGGTTGAGGGACAGCGCCCGCTTGTTACGGTGGACCTGCTGGAAGTCGCTGCCGTGCCGGTCACCGCCGAGCGGGTCCGATGCGCCCGGCGGCTCGACGCGAATCACGTCAGCGCCCCAGTCAGCGAGCTGCCGGACGCAGGTGGGGCCCGCCCGCGCGATGGTCAGGTCAATGACGCGGATGTCGCCGAGCGGAAGGTCCATGCCCTCCACCTTCACCGCCGCCAGCTGGATTGGCAACAGGGCCGGGACCCAGGAACATGAGCCGTTGATCGCTAGAACCCCAGCGGGCACGCCGCCCGGCCTGCTCGCGTGCCCGTCGGCCTGTCGATGAGCGCGGCCTAGCTCGGCAACGGGCTCCATCTGCGTTCTGTCGGTTGCCAAGTTGAGTCTCCGGCATCCGAAGCGAGTGGGTCGGCGAACGCGGTCACGGCCCTCACCAGGGCCGGGAATCTGGCGGGAAGCTGCGTACCGCTCTCTCCCAGGCCCGTGCGGTATGCCTCGAATGTCCGGCTGCGGATGTCGGCGATATTGCCGGTTGCATCGGACAGCGGCTGAACCGGCGTTCCTCGGTGCAGCGCGGTTGCGAGGAGGGCTTCGCGGGTCGTCCGGTGAGTGACCACTTGACGGCCGGTCAATATGTAGATATCGGCGTAGTCGCGGACGCGAGTGTTGGCTGGTCCCAGCGCGATGGCGGTGGCAATCTTTTCGGCAAGTATGGTTTCCACCGGATAGCCGAGCACGCGAACCGGCTCCAGTCCCGGCCGTAGGGAGGGGAGCGTCACCGAACTGGCCGCAGGCGTGATCGGGTCACCGAAGTTCACATCAAGGCGGAACTTTATAGTGGCAGTGGCGATCATGCAGTCCATGGTGATCCGTACACCGGAGTGGATGGCTTGGTCCCGGATGACGCGTGAAGTTGCGGTACTGGTCTGGTACTGGACGCCGTCATCGAGGGACAGCCGGGCGATGTCCGACACGAGCGACACGATGGCGTTCTGGTCGTTGGCAATCGAGCGCGCAAGTGCGTCAAGGTCGGCGGTAGGCCGACGCGCGTCATAGGCCGCGAGAACCATTCCGCCCTTGACCACGAACTTGTCGGCGTGCGGCGAGGCACTCAGCCGCGCTAGCCAGCGTTCGACGACGTAGAGCGTGAGGAGTTCCTGCGTACCGCGCCGTTCGGCCCTGGCGCGGTTCTGCAGGTCGAGATAGGCTCGCCCGGCTTCTGATGCACGTGTGGGCGGGCTCACCCTGCACTCACAACGTCGAGAGCGTGCAGAACTGGCCCGTAGACCCGGAGTGCGGCAGCGATCTTGAGCAAGTCGGCGGGACGAGCGTCGCGGCGGCGCAGATAGCGGTGAAGCGCGGCTAGTGCAGTCGGCTCGCCGATGCGATGCCGCAGGCGCATGAGGTCAGCTACTGCTCGAGCAGCGTTATAGATCCGGACGGAATCGCCCGGGGCTGCCTCAACATGCGTCAGCCCAAGTTCAAAGGTCGAGGGCTCGAACCGGTAAACCTCAGTGGGCGGGAACGATATCCGCGGGGGGCGGCTCGTTCTGGGGACCGCGATCTGGACGGCAGCGGGTATCTCGTCGGTCAGATCGTGGACAGCGGCTGCTGAGAGCATGCAGACGATTGCTCTGGGGCTCCGGTAAGCCACCGCGAGGAGATCAGGGAAGCTTGCCGGTGGCGCGTCAACCCGGCGAAAGACCCCGTGGGACAACTCGGCGACCACCCCTGAATCCCGTGCAGCGTACAGGTCACGCGGGTGAATCCCGCGGGCTAGGGCCGTCTGCGTGGTAAAGGTCGGCGGCAGGTCATTGAGTCCTGTCATGGACAAGAGTGTCGCACGCAGTACCCTTCACTGTGACCCTTTTATCCGGAGCGTGCGATTGCCGCTCGGCCAACCCTCAGTCGGCAGACCGACACTGAAACGGCACACTAATAGCCTGGCATCGAGAAGCCCGCTCCTCACCTTGGCCGGAAGGATGGAGCGGATCACGGTGAGAGCGGATGACGGGAATCGAACCCGCATGACCAGCTTGGAAGGCTTCGGGCGCTAGTGCGCTGATCAGCGGAAAGGCTGGTCAGTCGGCGTGCCTAGTTGTCCGTGAGTGACCGTGGAACACCCTGACTCGCCGTCCTGTCGGGCACGCAACGGGCACGCGCTCGGTAAAGGCTCACCGACGCCAGCGAGCGCTACTTGCTGGCCGCTCAATCGCCTACGAGCGTACAGGCGTCTCCCATCGGGTCGCGCTCAGTTGCGCGTGCCGGCAGCTGGACGTCGATCCGATAACGCCGGTGATCGAGGCGCACCGCGCCGAGGTCGTTCAGCCGTTCCGGCAGCCATCCGAAATCGTCGATCGAGCGCTCCGCATTCCGTCCGTCACCTCGCGCGGCCCTTCAGTACACGTCCTGAAGATACCGATGATCCGCCTGCAGGTCCTCGACGAAGGCCTCTCCCCGCGCCTCCGAGCCGAGCGCCTCCGCGGCGATCGCGCGGACGGCGAACTGCACGTCCTTCGCCATGCGATACGCATCGCCGCAGACATACAGCACTGCCCCCTCGTCGAGGCAGGCGAAAAGCTCGCGGCCGTGATCGGCCATGCGGTGCTGCACGTACTGACGTCCCTCCGTCACCCGCGACGCGCATACGTCGTAGGCGGACAGGAAGCCGGCTTTGCGCCACCGGGCGAACTCCTCGGCGTACAGCTCGTCCTCGTCGGGGTTCCGGATGCCGTGAAAGAGCCAGTTCCGCCCGCGGTCGCCGCGGGCGGCCCGGTGCTGCAGGAAGGCGCGGAATGGGGCGACCCCGACCCCCGCTCCGATCATGACGATCGCCGCGTCCGGGTCCTCGGGCAGGCGGAACGCGGGGTTCGGCAGGTGCTGGACCACGATGGCGTCTCCGGGGTGCGCTCGTTGCGACAGCCCGCCACTCACCACTCCGGCGTGGGTCCGGGCGCCCCGGCGGTACCGAACGGTCCGGACGGAGAGGTCGATCGCGGCTGGCGCCACGAGCGGGCTCGAGGCGACCGAGTACGCTCTCGGCTGCAGCGGGCGCAGGAGCGCCGCGAGCCGGTCGATGTCGAAGCTCACATGCGGATGCTCGATGAGCAGCTCGAGCAGGTCGTGCGACTCGCGCCACTCCTCAAAGACGCCGGCGGCGTCCTCGGCGAGCATCTTCTGGAGCTCATCGCCGTCGTCCTGTGCGGCGGCCTCCTGCACAAGCTCGCGCGACAGGATCCGCAGCTCGAGTTCGTCGGTCAGGAGCTCCCCGATGGTTGCCTCCGTGCCGTCCGGTACGGCCTCGGGGTCCACGCCCAGCCGGGAGACGATCTCGTCCACGAGCTCCGGGTCGTTGCCGTACCTGAGGTTGAGCGAGTCGCCCGGATACCAGTCGAACGGCAGCCGTCCCTCGTCGTCGGGCTCGAGCTTGATCGTGTAGTGAACGACCTCTCGCCCGGTCTCCCCGTGCGTGAGCACACGCTTGTCCAGGACGCGGACCGAGTGCCGAGGCCGGCCGCCGCCTCCCGATGACTCGATGATGGCCTCGGCGGACGAGGCCGGCTCGTCCGAGCAGATGCTCGCCGCGAAGGCGTGGATAGCCGTGTCGATCCACGTGGCGGCGGGAGTCTCGAAGTTCCAGTCGCAGTCGATGCGGTCGACCAGCCGTGTCGCGCCGAGTTCGCCGAGACGGTCGTCGAGTGCGATGCCGGCGGCGCAGAAGTCTTCGTAGACCGACTCGCCGAGGGCGAGCACCCCGAACCGCAGGCGCTCGAGGCGCGGGAAGTCGGCGGCCTCGAGGTCGTCCCAGAAGTGCACCGCGTTGAAGGGCATCTCGCCGTCGCCGGTCGTGGAGATCACGAAGACCGCGTTGCGCAGTTTCGGAAGCTCCTGCGCGGCCAGCTGATCGAGTCCGAGCACCCGCGAATGGATGCCGAGGCGGTCCGCGGAGTTTGACAGGTCCGTCGCGAGGTACTTGGAGTTCCCGCTCTCGGTGCCGTAGAGCACATAGAGCTCGGGCTCGGTCCCGGCGGCACCCGATGGGTCTGGCTGCATGGTGCTGTGCTCCTCGACGTCTTACATTGCGGATCGCGATTGGCTCACGGCTGGCCTGAGTCGTTGTCCCGTCGCCCGCGCGACCTGTTGTAACAGTGGTACATTTGCGGCGAGCATAACTCCCGCCTGGCGGGGCGGCAAGAGGCCTCGGCGCCCGCCCCGCGCGGGGGCGGGGGAGCGGGTCCGGTGCTAGCCTCGCTTGTGGAGGGAAGCCATGGTCGATTCCGACGTGAAGCAGGAGAGATTCAGCTCCGAGGTCATTGCCGCGGCCTCTCTCGCCATCCTGGCGGAGGAGGGGGCGGCGGCCTTGTCCTTCCGGCGCGTGGGGGACGTGCTGGGTACGTCGTACGTCACGGTCTTCCGGCGGTGCGGCAGCTTTGACGGGTTGCTCGACGCCTGTGCAGAGCATGTCGCGGCCGGCTTTCCGCTTATCACCGGGGAGAGCGACTGGCGTATCTCGACGCAGCAGCGCTTCGAGGCCGCCTACGACATGTGGGCCGCGAACACGGAACTGATCGTCCTGATGCGCGGGCGGGCCTGGCTGGGCATGAACATGGCGACGCGGTTTTACGAGCCCGCCATGCGCACCCTCGTCGGGGCGGGCTTCAGCTATCAGCAGGCCGGGTCCCTGTTCTCGGCGCTCTACTGGCTGACGATGGGGTCAGTCGTGGCGACGCGGGCGAACCAATGGACCCCGTGGGAGTCGAGCGGATCATTGGAGCGGCTCGGCGCTGACCGCTTCCCCGCGCTCGCGACCGTCCAGCGAACGGTCGAGCATGTCGGTTCGAGGGCCGCGCTCAGCGAGGGGCTCGGCCGGCTGATTGGACAGGCCGATCCCGACGATCTCTGGACCGCGTCGACTAGGCCGAGGCGGTAGAGCCTGTCCTGTGAGACGTCGGGCGGCCGGGTGGCGCGTCGAGAGGGCTCCCGCATCGAGGATGACGCGAACGGCCGGCACAAGCGTGTTGAACCGGTCATTCGTGTCATCTCGACGTGCGCGGATTTTCGCGCAACCGGTGCGCCCTCGTCGACGCACCGGCAGGCAGCGCGATCCTTAACCCGCAGCGGCGACGGGGTCAGTCTGCATTGGCCTTGGCCACTTCGAGCTCCTGGCTCAGCTCCGCGAACTGCTTGCCGAGCTTGGGGTTCATGCCCGGCTGCTGGGTGGTGAAGCCGGCGTCGACGGGCAGGGCGATGCCGGTGATGGATCGACCCGAGTCGGCGGCGAGAAACAGAACGGCGTCGGAGATCGCGTCGACCTCCACCCACGGCTGGGGCAGCAGGTTAAGCGCCTCCAGCGCGGGCTTCATGTCGTCGTAGGTCGCATCCGGGTTTCCGGGGAAGAAGACATCCAGGCTCATCTGGTTCAGTGTGAGCATCGTCGGGACCGTGCCCGGACACACGGCGTTCACCCGGATCGAGTACGCCGACAGGTCTAGGGCCAGTGCCTTGACGAGTCCGATGAGGCCGTGCTTCGCCGCGGTGTATGCGGCGTTGCCGTACACGCCGATCAGGGACGCGGCCGAGCCGGTGATGACGATCGCCCCGCCGCTGTCCTTCATAAACGGGACGGCGGCGGCCGCGACGTACCAGGCCGACGAGAAGTTAACGCCGACGACGAGGTCCCACACCTCGATCGCGTCGGCATCCTCGATCGTGTGGGCGAGGTTGATGCCGTGGTTGATCACGGCGGTGTCCAGCCGCCCGCCGAGGCGGGCGACCCCCTCGGCGACGGCCTCGCGCACCTTCGCGGCGTCTCGCGCGTCCACCTGGTAGCTGACCACCCGACGGTCAAGGGCCTCGATGGCGCGCGCCGTCTCTGCGAGCTCGTCGGGGCTGCCCATCGGGTAGCGCACCTTCGGGATGTCGGCGGCAATGTCGATTGCGATGATGTCGGCGCCTTCCCTGGCGAGACGGATCGCGTGAGACCGGCCCTGTCCGCGGGCGGCTCCGGTGACGAGTGCGACGCGGCCTTCCATGAGTCCCATGGGGATGCTCCTCCCGGCGACGGGCGAGAGCCGCAGGTCGCCTCATTGATACCGGCACAGCGGTGTAACACTGGTACAGCAACTCGAAACATAGCCCACGGGAGGCACCGCGGGCAAGGTCCGGCCGCGCGCCTCGTCGGCCTCAGGAGGCCTGCGCGGAGGGCGACACCGTCCGGGACAGCTCGACGAGAATCTTCTGGAGCGTAGTGCGGAAGAGGGTCCTGGAGTCGGCGTTGTCCAGCTCGGACTGGACCTTCGCCAGGGTCGGGAGTCGATCCATCCCGAGCTTTTCGAACGCGTTCCGCGACTCGTCCGGGTTCCACTGGTTCGCCCTCGTGGTGATGACCGCCCCCAAGGTGGTGCGGTACAGCACGGAGAAGACCCGCGCGGCGTCCTGGACAGTGATGCCCGCCTCGATGAGCTCCCGCATGGCCGGCTCGTAGAAGCGGCTGACCATGTTCTCGCCGAGCCAGGCCCGTCCGCGCATGAGCAGCACCAGGTTCGCGTGCTCGGCCCACATGTCGTACGCGGCTTCGAAGCGCAACTGCATCGAGATCCGCCAGTCGCTCTCGCCGGTGATGAGCGGGAAGCCGGCCGCGACATGCTCCGCGCAGGCGTCGAGCAGCCCGTCGAGGCTGCCGCACCGGCGCAGGATCATGACGTGGGACGTGCCGATGGACTGCCCTACTCGACGGAGCGAGAAGGTGTCGGGACCCTCGAGATCGAGCAGGCGCAGCGCCGCCTTGACGATTGACTCGACCGAGACGGAGTTCGCATCCGCCTTAGAGGTGGCCACCGACCCGCCTCCTCCAGTGCGACCTGCGGTCCGACTGTGCGCGCAAGCACAGTTCTGTTCGGCACTCGATTCGATGTTACAGCAAGCGCGACGCGATGCCTGGAAAGGAGGGAGTCCCGGCTGCCGGGGTGATCGGGGCCGTCCTCATCGGGATATTGCGGTCGGTCACCAGGATCAGCTATCGTCCTCGTGAGATGTGTACCACTGTTACGCGCATCTCTCGGCGCTGTTGCTCAAGTTGCTTCGCGACTCGCTGATGAACGAACTCCACATCCGGGGTCACTGAAGATCACGCCTCGACGGACGCGCTTCCGGCCCCTTTCGTCTCGAGAGGTGAACCTGTGGGCCACAACGTTCAGGGTGTGAAGATCCCGCACAGCGAGCAGATCTTCGTTGGCGGTGAGTGGATCGCCCCCTCGAGCTCGCAGCGCATCGACGTCATCAACCCGGCGACCGAGGAGCCTGTGCTCCAGGTCGCTGATGCGCAGGAAGCCGACGTCGACAGCGCGGTCGCGGCCGCCCGCGCCGCGTTCGACCAGGGGCCGTGGCCGCGTCTCAGCCACGCGGAACGGGCGGAGTACCTCCGGGCGTTCGCACGCGGCGTGCGGTCACGGCGCGAGCAGTTCGCCGCCCTCCAGTCGATCCAGATGGGGCTCGTCTATAAGGAGGCGGTCTTTGCCGCAGACTGGAGCGCCGGCCGGTTCGACTACTACGCCGATCTGGCGGCCGACTTCCCGTTCATCGAACGGCATCCGACCTCGGCCGGCGGCAACCTGGGACTGCTCGTGCGCGAGCCGGTGGGTGTGGTGGGGGCGATAATCCCGTGGAACTCGCCGCTCACCTTGATGGCGCCCAAGCTTGCCCCCGCGCTGCTGGCAGGCTGCACCGTCGTGCTCAAGCCCTCGTCGGTCACGCCCGGCGAGGCGTACCTCCTCGCCGAGATCGCCCGGGAGATCGGGCTGCCGGCCGGCGTGCTGAACGTCGTGACGGCCCGTCGAGGAGTCTCCGAGCGGCTCGTGCGCGACCCCCGGGTCGACAAGATCTCGTTCACCGGAGGGACCGAGGCGGGCCGCAAGATCGCGTCGATCCTCGGAGACCGGATAGCGCGCTACAGCCTCGAGCTCGGCGGCAAGTCGGCGGCCGTCATCCTCGACGACTACGACGTGGAGAAGGCGGCGACTGTGCTCGCGGCGTCGGGGGTGCGCATGACCGGCCAGGTGTGCGCCGGGCTCACGCGGATCATCGTCCCGCGCCGGCGTCATGATGAGTTCGTCGACGCGCTGAGCGAGGCGATCGCGACCGTCTCGGTCGGCGACCCGTTCGATCCTGCCGTCACGATGGGGCCGCTGGCGACCGAGGACCACCGCCGGCGCGTCGAGGGGTACGTCGCGATCGGCAAGCGCGAGAGCCGCCTGGCGGCGGGAGGCGGCCGCCCCGAGAAGCTCGAGCGCGGGTGGTATGTCGAGCCGACCGTCTTCGCGAACGTCGACAATTCCGCCCGGATCGCACAGGAGGAGATCTTCGGGCCCGTGCTCAGCGTGATCCCGGCTGACGACGAGCATCAGGCGGTGGACATCGCGAACGACTCGGTCTTCGGCTTGAACGCCACCGTGTTCTCGAACGACATCGGCCGCGTCTACGCGGCGGCGCGCCGGCTCCGCAGCGGCACGGTCGGTCACAACGCGTTCCGCGGCGACTATGAGATCGCGTTCGGTGGGTTCAAGCAATCCGGCATTGGCCGTGAGGGCGGTCGGGAGGGCATCTACCCGTATGTCGAGGCCAAGACGATCATCCTCGATGAGGAGCCTCCGGCTCTCGTCGCCGACGAGTCCGGCACCACGGGAGGAAAGCGCTGATGAGGATCCACGTTCAGGCCGATCGCTGCCAGGGCCACGCACGCTGTCTCGCTGAGGCGCCGGAGGTCTTCCAGCTGAACGAGCTCGGATACAACACGACCGACGTCGACGACGTGCGGCCCGAGCTGCAGACTAAGGCGCGGCGTGGGGTTCTCTCCTGCCCCGAACTGGCGTTGACCATCGTCGAGGATTGACCTCCGCCGCATACCGTCATTTGTCGTCTCACCAGGACCGACGCGAAAGGGGTTCACCATGGCAGCACCGACAGACAAGATCACCGCGGATCGCCCGGAGGGGGCACCGGTGGTCGACTTCGACCTCTCGACCCATAACTCGATGGAGTCCTCGAACGCCGCGTGGGACGCGCTGCGTACGACCGCTCCGGTCGCCTGGTCGGACGACAACGGGGGCGCGTGGATCGTCTCCAGCTACGACGCCGTCACCGAGGCGTTCCGCAACACAGACGCGTTCAAGTCGGGTCGTGCGGTTCGCGGGCGCCCGGGCCCGGGGGGCGATCCGGGCCTGATGCCGATGAACGCGGTGCCGGCCAAGACGACGAGCCTGATGATTCCGGAGGAGCTGGACGCCCCGCTCTGGCACCCGTACCGGAGGGTGTTCGCCAACCTGTTGTCACCCAGGGGCGTGGAGGCGCTGCGGCCCCGTATCACCTACTGGGTCACGAAGCTCCTCGACGATGTCATCGAGTCGGGGCACTGCGACATCGTCGAGACGCTGACGAGCGGCGTGCCGGGCGCCGTCATCCTGGAGTGGCTCGGGTTCCCCGAGGAGGACTGGCACCGTCTGAGCGCCGCGTTCCACAACATGTCGTCTTACATTGAGGGCGCCCCTGACGCCCAGCACTACCTGGACGAGCTCGAATGGGCCTTCCAGCGTATCCGCGAGGAGGTTACGGTCGTGCGCGCCGAGCCGCGTGACGACATCACGAGCTTCCTCGCGAACACGGTGGTCGACGGGGAGCGGACGTCCTACGAGTTCGCGACCGGGATGGTCAACATGGCGATGTCCGGTGGCGTCGACACGACGACGTCGGTCGCGTCCGCCGCCTTCGTGCACCTTCACCGCTACCCCGAGGACCGGCAGCGGCTGATCGACGACCCTGAGCTCATCGACTCGGCGGTCGAGGAGTTCCTGCGGGTATACCCGCCGGCGCGCACCCACGGCCGGACGGTGGTCGAGGACACCGAGATTGGGGGCTTCACGCTGCGTAAGGACGACCGGCTCATCATCAGCGAGGTCTCCGCGTGCCGTGACGAAGCGGCGTTCCCGGATGCCGAAAAGTTCGTGATCGACCGCTTCCCGAACCGGCACGTGGCGTTCGGCATCGGCCCGCACCGCTGCCCCGGCTCCCACGTCGCCCGCGCGATGTTCAAGGAGATGCTCGTGCAGGTGCTCGAGCGGATCCCGGACTACCGGATCGTGGAGGACGAGCTCGACGAGTACCCGAACTGGACGGCGCTCGGCGGGTGGAGCAGGGCGCCGATCACGTTCACCCCGGGCACTCGTCGTCTCTGACGAGATCCGTGCCCGCACCGCACGACGGTGGCTGAGGCCATGCACCATAGCCTCGGCCGCCGTGATGGAAGGAGTCCGCTTTGGGTGAGCAGAACGTCCTGATCGTGGGCGGCGGCGTCGGTGGGCTGCGCGTGGCCGAGCAGTTGCGGCAGCGAGGGCACGCCGGCGCGATCGCGGTGGTCGGTGCTGAGCGGCACCTGCCGTACGACCGGCCCCCGCTCAGCAAGCACGTGCTGCGGGGCGAGCGCGACTCCACGACTTTTCCCGGTGTCGAGGATCTCGGGGTCACCTGGGTTCTCGGCACCAGGGCGGTGTCGCTGGACACGGCGACGAGGTCGGTGAGGACCGATGACGGGTCCGGTTACGGCTACGACGTGGTGGTGCTCGCCCTCGGCGGCAGGCCGCGGACGATTCCGGGGCTTGAGGCGGGCCGGGGCATCCACGTCCTGCGGACCATCGACGATGCGTTGTCCTTGCGCGACTCGATCCGCGCCACAGGACGCGTGATCGTGATCGGTGCGGGTTTCATCGGCTGCGAGGTCGCAGCGAGCGCGCGGCATCTCGGCGTCGAGGTTGACGTCATCGAGGCGCTGCCGGCCCCGCTGGTGCGGGTTCTCGGGCCGGAGGCCGCCGCGAAGGTCGCGGCGCTGCACGTGTCGCACGGTGTGCGGCTCCACACCGAGGCGAGCGTGCTGGAGGTCCTGCGATCTCCGGATGGCGGTGTGTGCGGGGTGCGTCTCGGCGACGGCACCGAGATCGAGGGGGCCGACATCGTCGTCGGGATCGGGATCGTCCCCGACACCGCGTGGCTTGAGGGATCCGGAGTCAAGCTGCAGGACGGCATCGTCTGCGACGACTCCGGCCGCACCAGCGCGCCCGACGTGTACGCGCTGGGCGACGCCGCTCAATGGTGGCACGAGCTCGCGGACGGCCACCGGCGGGTGGAGCACTGGACCTCGACAACCGACCAGGCCGGCGTTGTCGCATCGGCGGTCGCGGGCGAGCCGGGTGCGCCGCCCTCGGAGCTAAGAGCCGCGCCTTACTTCTGGAGCGATCAGTACGACGTGAAGATCCAAGGCATCGGTTTCATCGACGCCAGCGACCAGGTGGACCAGCTCGTCGTCCGGGATCGCAGCGTCCTGCTCTACTCACGCGACGGGATCGTCCGCGCGGTCGTCGGCTTTTCGATCCCCGCCGCGGTCATGCGCACGAAGCCGCTGATCGAGCGGGGGGCTCCCGTCGCCGAGGCGATCAGGCTGCTGTCACCCTGATAAGGCCGCCCGGTACGCGGGCAGCACGATGGTGAGGGGATCGAACTCGGCGCCGGCGGGGTAGACGTCGTTGAACAGCTCGGTGGACTCCGGCGCGAGCCGGACGGCCGTCCCGGTCCAGCGCTCAAAGGGACCGAGCCGCTCGCAGCCGACGTCGAAGGTGGCGAGCAGACGCCTGGCCTGACCTGAGCGATCGAAGGGGTCGGCAATCGTGAGGGCGCCGCCCCTTCCGCTCAGCTCGACCTGCGGGGAGTCGACCCGGACGAGCAGCACGCCGGAGTGCGCGCTGAAGACGACGCCGCCCCTGAACCAGGGTGATTTCGGGGACTCGCCATCGCCCTGGCTCGCGTCGTAGGGGAAGACGACCTCGCGGGACCCGGTCGCGAAGGCGCCGTCCCGCAGTGTCGCCCGTCCGCCAGGCGCGTGGGAGATGTAGTCGACGAAGCTCCTCTTGATCGACCATCGGAGGCCAGGGAGGATGGCGGCAGCGCCCGGCGGCTGCTCGTCTGGCGATGCCGTCATCCGTGCGGGTGCTTCCCGAGCACCACCGCACCGGATGCCCAGCCCATGCCGACGGCCACGACCGCGAGGTTCGCTCCCTCGATCTGGCGGTTACCCGACCGTCCCGAGGCCTGCAGCATGCCGTCCATCAGATGGTTGACGCCGTGCAGCCGACCGCCGCCCAGGTTGCCGCCGGAGGTGTTCAGCGGGAGCGCGCCGGTCGGTGCGATCCGGCCGTCCTGGATGAAGTCGAACGCCTCGCCTTCGCCGCACAGGCCGAGCGCCTCGAGCCAGATCATCGTCATCATGCTGAAGCCGTCGTAGAGGTCGGCGACGTCCATGTCGCCCGGCATGCATCCGGAGTCTGCCCACAGCCGCCGCCCGAGCTCGGCGTTGTCCGCCCACTGCTCCTCGAGCGCCTCGTCCACGGTCACGCTGTTGCGGGTCCTGATGTCGCCCGCGATGCCGTGCACGTACGCGGCGGGCCGCTGCAGGTCGGCGGCGCGCTCCGCAGTAGTGAGGATGAAAGCGCCGGCACCCTGGACGGGTATGTCGCAGTCGAAGATCGACACCGGTCGCGACACCATCCGGGCGTTCAGATACTCCTCGACGGTAAGTTCGACCGGCTTGTACTGAGCCCAGTAGCCGCCCTCGTAACTAAGGCCGTTCCGGCGGGCCTGGGTGACGAACGCCGCCATCTGCTCGCGGGTGCCGCTGCCGTACTTCGCCCGGTACCGCGACCACGGCAGGGCAGCCGCGTCGGCGGGAGGGTAGACGCCGTACGGCGCCCGGTACTGCTCCAGGGACGAGGTCCCCTCGTTCCCCGAAAGCTCGACCTCGCCGGTATTCGACTCCTGGGTGTGGCCGTAGGCGCCGGAGCCCGGGTTGTGCAGCGCCCGGAACAGCAGCGCATAGCTGGACTTCCCGGACTCCACCGCCCGGATCGCCTCGAGCATCGAGTTGCCGAGGGTTCCCGGGACGTCGGCCGTCCAAGCCGGCCGGATCCCGAGCGCCTCCACCAGGTACCTGGTGGTCACGAACGCGTCGCCGTCCGCCGACTGTGCGCGCGAGAATGGTGCGTCCGGCGTGCACACCACGCCGTCGATCTGACCGAGGTCCAGGCCTGCGTCCGCGATCGCCGCGAGGCTCGCCTCGGCGGCGAGCTCGCCCAGAGGCACGTCCGGACCGCGGAACACCCGAGACTGCCCGAATCCGGCGAACGCCGCCGTGTGCCGTGTCGTCCCGCTCATCTCACTGCCCCGTCTCGGCGCTCTCGGTGACCCTGAACTGCGGGATGAAAACGCCGTAGGCGAGCTCATGGAACTCGACCATGACCGGCGCGCCGACCCAGAGCTCGTCGTACGTCGAGCCAGGGAAGTTCGACATAAGGATCAGGCCGTCCTGCTCGGCCAGCTGGACCTGGCCGACGAGGTAGGGCGTGATCTCCTCGAAGTAGGGATGGCGTGCGCCGGAGACCGTCTCGGTGAAGCTGAAGACGGTTCCCCTGCCGCTCACCTCCTGCGGGGTGACCTCGCTGGAGTCGCATGACCCGCAGCGCAGGTCGAACGGGAACTGGAGCTTGCCGCAGTTCCCGCACCGCTGGACCAGCAGTGCGCCCCGGCCGACGCCGTCCCAGAACGGCGCCGAGACAGGATCGGGGACGGGCAGCGGGGGATGAAGCGTGGTGATGTCGTGTGGCATGGTCACTTCCTCGTGATTCGACGGGGCGGGTCAGGTCGCGCCGCTGGCGCGCAGCTCCTCGATTTCCGCGTCGCTCCGGTGCAGCACGTCCCGCAGGACGTAGTCGTTGTCCTCCGCGTAGTTCGGGCCGGAGCGGTTCAGCCGCCCGCCGATGTAGGCGGGCGTCTCCGACAGGTGCACCGGGTGCTCCCGCACCGGCCAGCGGCCGATCTCGGTCTGGTCGAGCTCGGTCAGCCAGCCGAGGTGTCTCAGCTGCGGGTCGTGTTCGACCCGGTCCTCCGCGGTCTGGCTCACACCCGCGGGAACACCCCGCCGCTGCAACTCGGTCATGAGCTCGAAGGGCTGCCAGCGTTTCGTAGCTTCGCCCACGAGAAGCTCGAGTTCGTCCTGATGGAGCAGCCGCTGCTCGAGCGTCGCGAACCGCCCGTCCGCGGCCGCGGCCCGCAGGCCGAGCACGTCGACGATGGCGCGCCAGTGCTCCTCGGTGAAGGAGGAGATGGCGATCCAGCGATCGTCGCCCTGCGTGCGGAACGCGCCGCTGGGGGCGGCGAGCTTGTACGGGGAGCGGTTGCCGTACCGCGACCAGGCGCGGCCGTTGACCGAGTAGTCGAGGATGCTCGGCCCGGTCAGGTACACGCCGGTGCCGGCCTGCGAGGCGTCGATGTGGCAGCCCTCGCCGGTAACGCTCTGACGGTACAGGGCCGCCATCATTGCCTGCCCCATGTTGTAGGCGCCGAACCAGTCGAGGTAGGAGTAGCCGATTCCGGCCGGCGGGAACGGGTTCGGCATCCCCGACATCTCGCTGATGCCCGACAGCGCCTGAGCGGTCGGGCCGTAGGTGCGGGCGCGGCCGTATGTGCCGAGCTCCCCGAGGCCGCTCTGCTGCACGTAGATGATGCTGGGGTTGATGGCCCTCAGCTGCTGGTAGCCGAGTCCGAGGCGGATCATCGTGCCCGGCGAGTAGCCCTCCACGATCATGTCGGCGTTGCGGACAAGCTCCTCCAGGGCCTTGCGGCCGAGCGGCGTCTTCAGGTTCAGCGACAGGCTGAGCTTTCCCGCGTTGATGTCAAGGAACGCCCCGTTCCGGTTCGGGTTCCCGACCTCGGGCAGCGGGATCGGGCCGACCGTGCGCTCGCGCTCCGCGCGGCCACCCGGAGGGCACAGCGCGACGTTCGCGAGTCGCATCCCGTCGAACCGGGATTCGTGCTCGACCTTGATGACCTCGGCGCCCATGGCCGTCAGGAACCGGCCGGCGCCAGCGCTCGCGAGCATCCAGGACAGGTCCACGACGCGGACGTCGCTGAGCGCGAACGGCTTCCCGCGTGGGCTGATCACCGCGGGCTGGCCGGTGCGCTCGGTCCGGTAGCCGATGGTGTGCGGTGTCGCGGGCGTCGCCCACTCCTTCAAGACCTCGTCGGTATGCTCCCCGACCAAGGGCGGCCGAGGACCGCGCCGCCAGGCGAGATCCTCGGTGACCCACTTCGCGCCGGTGTAGGTGAAGGACTGCCCGAGCTCCGGGTGGTGCACATCGAAGAAGGCGTCGCGGATCCGCCAGTGCTCGTCGGCGATGTTCTCCTCGGGCCGGCGGATCGGCGCCCATGGCATGCCGAGCTCCTGGCCCCGACGCCAGAGGTCCCGGTTGTAGAGCAGCCGGCCGACCAGGCGGTCGGTGAGGTCAGTGAGCTTCTCGGGAGTGACTACCGCGCCTGGCTCGTCGATGTCGCCCTGCATGCCGTACTCGCGCAGCAGTTGCGCTGTCGGGCCATTCCCGTCGACGACGACCGAGCCACCCGTGCCCGCGTACGTGCGGTAGGGGAGCAGGTAACGCCCGTCCTTGGTGAGAGCGATCGAGGGGAGGTCCGAGTTCATCGGCATCGAGCTCTGGCAGGTCTTCCTGGCGTGCCTCATGGCCAGGAAGATCCAGTTCGGCGTGTCATTCTCGGTGTTGCTGCTGACCACCTCGTGCACGCTGGTGGAGAGATACTGCCCGGTCCCGGTGCCGAGGCGGTACCGGAGCGCACCGAGCAGCGAGATGACCGTCAGCTCGCCGGCCAGCTGGTACGACTGCCACACCTGCGGGGCGATCGGGGGCAGGTCGTACTCGCCGCCCGGCTCCGGATCGTAGCCGCAGTTGTCCATGATCCCGCCGAGCGCGAGCTGGACGAGGTCGCTGGCCTCGTAGTCAGACCACGGCCCGTCGTCGCCGAACGGCGTGATCCGGGCCCAGATCAGGCGAGGGCTCGCTGCGCGAGCGGCCTCGTAGTCGAGGCCGCGCTCCGCGAGATATCCCTTGGGTCGGCTGTCGACCACGACGTCGGCCGTCGCGAACACCCGCTTCAGGTCCTCCTGCCCACCGGCTGTGTCGAGGTCGAGCACTACGGAGCGCTTGCCCAGGTTGTAATGCCAGTAGTGCAGGCTGCGATCCGGGTGGGGCTCGTCGCGGTAGAACGGCCCGTAGCTGCGCGTCTCGTCGCCCCCGGGGCGCTCGACCCTGACGACGTCCGCGCCGAGGCCAGCCAGAACCTTCCCGCAGTACTCGCCGAGTTCGTTGCCGATCTCCAGAACGCGGAGACCGCCTAGGAAGTGCTCGAATGCGTTCTGGTCTTCAGTCCCTGGTGCCTCGTCGTCGGACGCCACAGGCCACCTCGCAATCCACGTCGATTGCAGCACACGCTGCAGAGTTGCTGTCGTCGAGGCTGAACGCCCCGGTCATGCTGTACCAGTGTTACACGAACCGCGCCACGAAAAAAAGAGCCGCGTGTACTCGAGCCGGAACTCGGCAAATCAGGGTCTTGCGCCGCAGGGGGTTGTCCTTTATCGTCCCTGTAACAGCGGTACACGAGGTCGCGAGTGTCACGTCCCATAGCGGTGACACGACCGGAACGGATCCCCTTCGGCCGGATCCGGCAGGCCGCGGTGCAGGAGAAGCAATGAAGCTTTGGCTAGTTCGAATATCCCTCCGTCGACGAGCAGTGCCACCGGCGTAGTTCATGAGCGGCCGCTCGCGAGATGCGGTCACTTGTCCTGCGGTGTCGCGTCGCCGCCCGCCCATCCCATGGCCATCACGGTGGTCATCATCGGTTCGACATCCGGTGTCCCACGGATGCCGTTCTCTGAGCGCTCGCGCTCTTAACGCACTCAGATCCAGAAGTAAGGAAACGGCAGATGACATCGGAAGAGCTCAGCGTTGAGTCACCAGCCCACAACGGGTGCCTCTCAGCAGCCGCCCAGCCGCCTCGCCGCTCAGCGCAGACCGAGGTGGGGAAATGACCGCCGAGCCCGCTCAGCAGGACACCCAGGCGGCGCCCGAGGCGGTCACCGGCTTCGCCGTCGGCTCCCCGGCCCTGGTGGTCATGGCGCTGGTCGTCGCCGCCTACGGTGCGATGGAGACGATGATCGCCCCGATCATCCCGTTCGTGCAGGCCAAGATGCACGCCAGCAGTCCCACGATCGCATGGATGTTCACCGGACTGCTTCTGGTGGGGGCGGTGGCGCTACCCCTATTGGGCCGGCTGGCGGAGGTCTTCGACAAGCGCACGGTCGTCATCGCCTCGCTTCTGATCTCGTCTGTCGGGGCCGTAATGACTGCCCTTGCGCCGAACGTCGAGATCCTGATCGCCGGACAGTCGATCCAAGGCGTCGGGATCGGAGCCCAGCCGATCGCGTTCTCGATCGTGCGTGACATCGTGCAGCCGAAGCGCGTCGGAGCCGCGACAGCCTTCCTGTCAGGCACGGGCTCGTTGTTCGCGGCGATCGGGCTCCTGGTGACCGGGCCCATCCTGGACCACCTGGGCTACGCGTTCGTGTACTGGATCCCGGTCGCCATCATCCTCGTAGGGATCATCGGCATCATCGCTTTGATCCCGAAGTTGCCGCCGACTTCCCGCAGAAGCGTCGACTGGCTGGGCGCCGTCATCCTCGGGGGCGGATTCGCGCTCTTGCTCATCGGGCTCACGCTGTCCTCGACCCACCCCTGGCTGTCCTTCCAGGTGCTCGGCCTGATGGTAATCGGGATCGTCGGGGTGATCGGGTTCGTCTTCTGGGAGCGACGGGCCGAATCCCCGCTGCTCAATCTCTCGGCGATGCGGCAACGCGACGTCGGCCTCACCATCGTGATCATGGCGTTCATGGGCCTTGCCCAGTTCACCTTGTTCACCATCATGCCGAGCCTTGCCGTGGTTCCCGCGTCGACGGGATACGGCATGGGCGGTGACGGGACGACCAGCTCGATGATCGTGTTCACCTTCGTCGCCGTCGCGTCGCTCGCCCAGTTCTGCCTGCCCCCTATCCGGCGGCTGATCGGGGCGCGCGGCGTGCTGATCCTTCAGGGCGGCTGCCTGATTCTCGCGGCGATACCGGTCTTCTTCATCGGCCAGGTCCATTGGCTGGGGTGGCTCACGATGGCGATCGGCGGGTTCGGTCTCGGCATCGGCTCCCTGCAGACGGTCAACATCATCCTCGACAGGGTCGCTCAGGACCGGGTGCCGAGCGTCGTCAGTTCCCTCTGGGTGGTGCGGAGTATCGGCGGCACCTTCGGGTCGCAGATCTCCGCGGCGATCCTGGCCGCCAACGTCGCGATGGGCGCGACGATCGCCTCCTTCTCTGGCTACGCCGAGAGCACCGTCCTCGTCGCGATCGGCGGCATCGCGATCGTGGTCCTCGCCGCGGCGATGACGCGCGGCCGGGGCAAGGCCGCCGTCTAGGGGTGCTTGGTAGACCCGGCCCGCGCTGCGATGGGTTCCGCTCGCCCTGTCTGACGCGAATGCCCGGTCCGGGTACCCGTACCGGGCATTCGCGTCAGATCCATGATGATGCTCCTGAGGAGGAGCCGCCACGGCACCCCCACGAGGGACGCCACGCCGCGGTCTTGATCATGAGCTGCAACGACGTCCCGATCCAAGACATCGGCGACACGGTCGGCCGCAAGTCGACCCACGTCTCCGAGACCGTGTACTGGCACGTCATCAGGCCACGATCCGGGGTGGCGCCACGATCATGGACAACCGTCTTCGGCGACCCGGATTATGAGGCGGAGAACCAAAAACCCGCCGAAGATAGTCGCCATCTATCCAAACGAGTTCCCGAAAAATTGGTTTTTCTAAGGAGATTCGAGCCCCTGACCTTCTGCATGCCATGCACAGCGGTTTCCTCTGCCCAAGTCTGTGGAGGTCTGATTCTCGCAGATCAGAGCGTTACAGCAGTCTGAGGTCGTCGCGTTGGGTCGGGTAGAAACTGGGGTCGTTAGGCACTAGGTAAGTCACTACCTTCAAGGACCTCCATAGGGGCCAGGGACATCAATGTCTGTCTGCGTGGTGTCGCCTGTGTCGAGTGGGTCGCGAAGCATGGGAGCCGGAGCTCCACAGCCCGCACGTCGCAGGCCGCGCCGCCGCTGGTTTCATGTCGCGACTCGCGCATCAGGTGGATCGGACCACGGTGGCAGTTGGTTTGGCCGCCAGCGGCCTTGGCAGGAGCCAGCGGAGCTGACCATGATCACCAGATGGTGCCCGCGTGTGACGGATTTGGAAGTCATGAATCAAGAGTGGCGGAACGGTCGATCAAGATCGTTTATAGAGCGATTTAGAAGCGCAGTAGGCAAGGGGATTGAGGCTGCTGTCCTGTGACAGAGAAGTTGAGGCATTGCCAGCGCGTCTGAGGCATTTGGCCCAGCGCTGCCACTAAGTTGAGGCACCACGACGGCCTGCGCCACCCATCATCGAGCCTGGGTTCCGCGTAATTCAGCTCACCTAGAGTCACAACTTGCCGTCGAGGTTCTCCTCGGCCTTCGCCCTGGCCTTGTCGACCCGCAGCAGCCCGCCGGGGGTGACGCGCAGGAACCGGTTCGGCCCCGGCATCGTCGAGATCTTCCCCCGCAGCTCGGCCCGCTTCGTGACGCTGAGCTGGTCGCTGCCGGCGATCATCTCCTCAAGCATGCCGATCATGTTCGCGCGGACGGCGGCGTCGCGGACGGCGATGCTGTAGGGGGAATCAGCCCGGCGAAACGTACAAAGAATTTCCTGCTGGTAACCGCTATCGTGGTGGGCGCGCCCGGCGCTGGATGACAGCGAGGCTAAGAAAGATCCGAAGGCTGGCGGCCGCCCGGCACGCCCCGGCGGACTGGAGCGAGCGGGCCCGGATCGTCGCGCTGAGCTGGGACGGGCTGGCTGTTGCAGCGATCGCAGGGCAGCTCGGCTGCCACCCCAACAAGGTGCGCCGCTGGCTGCACCGCTTCAACGCGGCCGGCATCGACGGGCTCGGCGACCGCCCTGGTGCCGGACGCAGGCGGCGGATCACCGAGGCGCAGCGGTCGGCGATCATCGCGCTGGCCCGCTCGGTACCGCCCGGGCGGCTGGCCCGGGATGCCGACGGGGAACTGTCGGCTGATGACGAGCGCGGCCCGGCGCAGTGGACCCTGGACACCCTGGCCCAGGCTGCCCGGGACGCCGGCATCCGGGAGGGCCGCAGCCAGGTCCGGCGGATCCTGCTGGCCGAGAAAGTCCGCTGGCGGCGGACCCACAGCTGGGCCACGAGCACCGACCCGGAGTTCGCCCCAAAAGGACCGCGGTCGTGGAGCTCTACACCGCCCCGCCGCCTGGCTCCACGGTGATCTGCGCCGACGAGCTCGGCCCGGTCATCCCGCGCACCTTCCCGCCCGCCCCGGGCTGGTCGCCCGGCGGGCACCGGGTCAAGGCGCCGCTGGAGTACTCCCGCGGTCCGGAGAAGACCTGGGTCTACGGCGCGCTGCGCGTGGCCGACGGCCAGGCCATTACCATGTGCGCCCCGTCCCGCAACAGCGCCTTCTACCAGGACTTCCTCCAGCTGGCCGAGCAGGCCAACCCCGAAGGCACCATCTGGGTGATCACCGGCAACCTCTCCAGCCACGACAGCAAGAGCACCCGCGCCTGGCTGGAAGACCATCCCCGGATACGGCACGTCTTCATCCCCAAGGGGGCCTGCTGGCTGAACCTGCAAGAGCCCTGGTGGCGGATCTTCCGGCGACAGGCGCTGGCCGGCCAGTCCTTCACCGATCCTGACGAGATCGCCCGTGCCACCCGAATGGCCACCGCCCAGCTCAACGCCCGCGCCCGGCCCTGGATCTGGGGCCGGCCCCAGATCCAGGCACCGCTCCTACCGTCGGCGCTTTATATACACCTTTTGAGGAACTTAGCACTAGGCCACCGGACGGACCGCTAGTCTTCCGGGCCCTGCCTGAGCGTCATGGACCGGTCGGCAGGGTGGAGCAGGAGAGGTTCTTAGCGTGCATGCTGAGGTTGCCCACGGCCGCGGAGAGCACGACCTTGTGACCGCCATGGCCGAAAGATGCGATCTTCCGTCCGTCGGCAAGTGCTCGTGCCACCCAGGGCTCAGCGTTGCCGGGAACGGCGACCTCGTTGAGCATCTCGATCACGGCCTCGCCCGCAGCGGCACCCGGGCTGGCCTTGAGTGCTTACTCATTTCGTGAGGACCGGGAAACAGGCTCCCTGTCAAGGGCTGTGGCTTCAGCACGAATGCGTGCCATGACTTTGCGCTCGTGCCCGAGGGGTTTTCCGCCGGTGGTCGCTCGTCCAAGAGCCAGGCCGATCATCGTTTCGCGAGCGGCCAGGAGGAAGTCACGATGCTCGGTCTTTCCGGTGACGGGGCCTTCGGAATGTAGGTTGACGAGGGTGGCGAACTCGGCGACGACCGGCCCGATCTCGGCTTGCAGGGCCGAGTCGTTCGCCATGGCCAACCATGCCTCGATCACTGCCTTGAAGCGTGGATTGCCGATCGAGGCCCACATGGAGTCGATGACCTCGACCAGGTTCTCCGGTCTGCGGGCACCGGTATGTACCATCTCGGCGTAGAGCCGTCGGAGGGCGTCGGCGAGGAGCTCGGGGAGGCATTTGTAGTGGTGGTGGAAGGCCCCCCGGGTGAGCCCGACGCGGTTGCATACTTCGATGGCGGTAGCACCGGCCCACCCCTTCTCGATGAGCACCTCAATGGCGGCGTCGGCCAGAGCCGCCTTGGTCGTGGCGCTACGGTCGCTCTGTGCGCGGCGCGTCGTGGGGGTGGGCACGGTTACCTCTTGGTATCGATGTAGCTGGCGGTGGAGCGTGCTCGCTCAATTGGATCGGAACCTAAGGCGATGTACCAATCCCCTGAATGATCGCGCCGTTGCTTCGAGCAGTGGCCGCAGTTCACGGAACGCCGCCCGGTAGCGGTACCAGGGGACCTGCGCGTACGGCTGGTGGATGAGGTGGCGATCCTGTTGGGGCAGCAGCCGAGTCGAACCAGGGAAACGGGTCACCCGGGTGTTCCCGAAGCGGTCGGTTCGAGATGACCAGGGCAACCTGGCCGAGGCGACGCATACGGGCAGCATCGGCAGGTCGCGCTCTGATCGACGGCCAGGAAACGGCACACCGAGCTTGGCGACTATCCGTTGCACGATTCGTTCTCCGCCCGGCAGCGAGACTATGGTCATGAAGATCGTGGCCACCGCCCACTTGATCGGCAGTTGCCACAGCGGACCCTTTACGGCCAGATCATCGCCGAAGTGTCATTGGAGTAGCGAACTTGGAATCGCACCGCGTCGCCGTCTGCTTCCTCGGAGAGGATCTCCCACTTCGTGGTCGCCTGGCGGACCCCCGTCGCCATCACTTGGCTAAGGGCGTCACCCGCGAAGTCCCGCATGAGTCGTCCAAAGTTCCCGTCGACCGCATCCTGCGCGTGGCGCTCCGCTGTCTCTCTCGCAGTCACCTGTTTCCCTGCTGCTGTTCGAGGATGGCCGGCCGTCCTTCGACCCGCATGTCCGAGTAAGCTCTCGGCCTTCTGGGCTTCCACGATCTTCCATTCGCCCGCGATCTGCTCCCAGCGGGTCTTGAGCTCCAGCGAGTCCGTGTCGTTGGAGTAGGCGACGTGGATCGTCACCGCGTCGCCGGCAGGTTCCTCGGAGAGGATCTCCCACTTCGTGGTCGGGTTCGGGGGCATGGAACTCCCGGCCATGAGCCTCACGAGGGCGTTCCCGAAGAAGTCGCCCATCACGGCGGCCATGTTGCCGTCCGCCAGGTCTCGGGCGTGGCGTTCAGCGGTCTTTCGAGCGGTCATCGGCTCGACCGCGGCATCTTCTGGGGCTGTGGCCGGGACGTGCAGGTGATGGCGCCCGGTGATGTCCCCCACGAGCTCCTGGAGCTCCTTGAGGTGATCGTCGTAGAGTCCGCGCGGGGTCGTGTTGTACTTGACGCACAGTGCCGCCGCCACGCCCACTGCGGTCCCGTGCTGGCCGCCGTTGCCCATGAACTTGGTCGTGGTCCCCGCGATGCGGGTGACGCTGATGTGCTTGCCGGCCATCATCAGGTTCGAGATGTTCGTCGAATAGAGGCAGCGGAACGGGATGCCGTATGGCTTGCTGTCGCGCACGTCCCAGACCCAGTCCTTCAGGCGGAAGTCGTACCGGCCCTCGCCACGGGGGTGGGAGATATGGATGCAGAACGCGCCGTCGTTTTGGACCACGGCGTCGGGGAACACGACGTGGCGGCGGATGTCGTTCTCGGTGAGGATGTAGTCGCCCTTGTACCGGTTGAATTCGCCTTGGGCCGCGACGAAGGCGATCCAGTCGAACTCGAGGTTGGCGAAGCTCTCGGGATCGAGGCGCTTGACGTTGGAGAACGTCCCGTACAGGGCCCGCAGGAGATAGTCGCGGACGTGCTCGCCTTGCGTGTAGAGGTCGAGCCACTGCCCGTACTCCCAGAAGTGCGTCGCCGGGAACTGCCGCATGGCCGGGTTCACATCGGGCTCGTCGGGGTCGCCGGACCCCGAGTCGTTAAACTGGAACACCTTGCTGTCCGGGTTGGCGCTTGGTCCAGGCCCGTTCTCGATCCCGGGCTGCTGGAGCTGGCCGCTCAGGTTGGCGTAGTCCTTCGCCACCTCGACCGCCCAGGGCACGTCCGGGAAATTGACCGGATGATCCGCCATCCTGGTACGGAAGAACAGGGTGTTTCCGTGGTGCATGCCCTCGTCGCGGGCGGGCGGCGCGTATGCCTCGGCGAATTCCTCCCGCGCCTCTTGGCCGGAGAGGATCTCGGCTCCGGCCAGCAGGCCCAAGATGGCAGTCCCGGTGCAGTCGACGAAGACCGGGGCGCGCAGGCGCCTCTCCACCCCGCCGCGGGCCTCTCGGACGTCGATCGAGACGATCCTGGCGCCCTCGGTGGCGACCTCGAAGGCCCGGTGTTCCACGAAGAGCGTGACGTTCGGCTCCGCCTCCAGGATCTGGCGGGCGACGAGGTCGCCGTCGGGGGTGCGGCCGGACAGCTCCTTCACCAGCCCGCCGGCCTCACCCCGGGGACTGAGGCCGATCTCCTTGCTGGCGTTGCCGCCCAGCACCGGGCGGTCCTGTACCAGCGCCACGTTCGCCCCGTGGCGGGCCGCTGACAAAGCCGCAGCGCAGCCTGCCACGCCGCCACCGACGACCACCACGTCATAGTCCCCGGCCGGCGCCGGCTCCGCCGGCAGGCCTCGAAGCGCCTTGCGCCAGGCCCGGGCATCGGGTCCGGCGCCGTCGACCGGAATGGCGCCCTCGCGGGTGAGGAAGATGGCGTCGCAGCGACCGTCAAAGCCGGTCAGGTCGTGCAGGACCAGGGTCGCGTCGCCTTCGGGTATGTCCAGCGTGGCGGCCAGCTGCCACGACCAGTCCTGTCCGTTGGCCCCCAGCTCGGTGTCCAGCGTGGTGCCGTTGATCGAGAGCGTGAAGCGTCCCGGATGGTGCGAGGGCACCCAGTCCTTCGCCCTAACCCAGACGTCGTAGGCGCCCGCCTCGGGTATTGCTATGACTGTCTTGGCATCCTCGACCGGCCGGCCGAGCCCGTGGGCCAGCAGGTAAGGGGACCCCATCTGGATCTCGAACTGTGAGTCCATGACCCAGCCGCCGTAGCTGTCGAACTCTTCGGCCTCTACGAGTATCCCGGCGTTGCTCATCTGCTCGCTCCGTTCGTCAGATGCACCGTGGCCACGGGCGACGAGGCAATGGGTACACATCTAACATACATTTGCGAACGGATGCAAGTTCCGGAGCCGGCTGGTTTGGGTCGCTCACATCGATGTCAGGGATGCCCGTCAAGCAGCTTCTCGAGCTGGGCCTTCGCCAGTTCGATGAACTGGGACATCTGGCCGGCCTGCTCGGCGGTCAAGCCTGACGGTACGCGCACCACCGACCGTGCCCTACTCAGCCAGTCGAGCAACGCGGGATCGGCGCCCCAGCGGCTCATCCGGCTGCCGACCTCGATGATGTAGCGCAGGTAGTCGGAGGCGCTGCCGGGGTGGGAGGCAGCCTGGCACAGCTCGTTCTTGACGACGTCGTCGGGATACGCGGCTTCGATGTGGGCGGTGAAGCCGGCGCTGAAGACCTGCTGGCAGGGGATCACGGCCTGAAGCGTTATCCGTGCGCCGTCGAACACGGGCACCGTGGGGCGTCGCTCCAGCCCGTCGGCGGTGCAGTTCACGTAGAGCGTGTCGGGCTGACTGGGCACTGTGACGCCGGAGAACTCGATGCCGTCGCGGGTGATGCTCCGGACCCTGCCATGGCGCAGCACGTCCTTGATCCGGCGCAGCTGCTCGAGCTCGGCGACGGTGACGGTCGCGCACCGGTACGCGGTCGGCGTGACGTCAGGAGTGAGGCGCAGGAGGCCGCCGGAAGCTTCCACGCGCTGGAAGAGCTCCTCGACCGACTGGGCGTCGAGCGTGGCCAGCAGACCAGCCTCCAGGCCGGTGGCGGCCGACCCTGGCCCAGAGTCAGGCTGGATGTTGGCCCGGTTCAAAAACCAGGAGTCCCGTGGGACGATCCAGGTGATGTCGTCGGGGTCGACGGACTGCTGGAGCAGCCAGAGGCAGGCGTCGATGCCAGTTTTGCCCCCACCGACGATGGTGTAGTGCCCAGGTGTGTTATCCAGGGCGGCGAGATCGTTGGGCGGAACGACCCGGACCCCCGGGGCTACCGTGTACTTGGGTGGGGTCGTGGCCGGAACGGTGACGTTCATGTACGTCGCGTCGACCGTGCGCCGACGTACGAAGACGGCGCTCGGCTCCCCGGTGATCACGGAGTGGAACCGCTGCTGCCCTGGCTGGTCCGGTGCCGGGCCGTCGTAGAACGACACGGGGAAGTACGACACGCGGCCGGTGGGGAGGAGCGTCTTGCGCATGACCTGGTCGAAGTAGGTGAGGATCTCGCTGCCTGATGCCAGCTCGTGCAGTCCGGCGTTTAGTCCGTCCTCGTCGATCAAACCTGTTCCCAGCTCCCGGGAGTTAACGCCGTAGAAGACCGAGGGCTGGTGCAGCCGCACGAAGGGGTAGGAACGGGTCCAGTGGCCGCCGGGCTGGGCGTAACGATCGACCATGGCCACGGTCGCGTCCGTCTCGGCCAAGAGGGTGTCGGCGAAGGCCATGCCCATGGCCCCGGCCCCGACGATCAGATAGTCGACCTCGAGGGGTGTCTGTGCGAGAGTCACGCGCGTAGGCTACGCAGCGTCGCCGTGGTCTGGATAGGGCGAGAACTTGGTCGCTGCCCAGTCAGATTTCGATCATGGATCGTCGGCCGAGCCGACTTCGGCGATGACGACGTCCAGCGACCGTTGCGCTAGGGGAGGCAAAGGGCGGTCCGTCAGGGTGGCAACCACGATTGCCCTCGAGCGGACGAGGGCGCGCTGGTCCTCGGGCACTCCGAGCAGTGCCAGCGTGCCGGCCTCGACCTCGGTCCTGATGGCACCGTAGGGGGCCAGGCCGATGGCGTCGCTGGACCTGACCAGCGACCTCACGGCACCGTAGTCCTGCAGCTCGATCGTCCGGAAGTGGTCACCGGGCCCCAGGGCAACGGAACCGATCGGCAAGCTCTGGCGCAGCTCTTGCTGGTACCAGCGGGGTACCCGGGTGAGGACGTAGGGATAGTCGCGCAGCACCTGGATCCCCAGGGGCGGCTGTCGGGTGAGAGGGTGACCGATGCGGCAGAACGGCACGGTCGACACCGACCCGACCGTCTGGATGTCGACTCCATCGAGGGGAGCGTCGGGGCGCAGGCCCAGGAAGTACTCGATTCTCTGGTCTCTGAGCAGGCGCAACAGCTCGTCAGCCGACGCGCTCCGGACGCTGATCTGGAGGCTGGCGACGTCCTGGATCAGGCCGGCGATCGCGGGCACCACGTAGGCCTCGACCAGGGACGGGTCCGCGCCGATGGCCAGGGTGGCCCGCTCAGACGAGTTGAGCAGCTCGACCCGCCGCCGGGCGTTGTTGAGGGCCTCCAGGGACTCGACGGCGGCGTCGATGACGATGCGGCCGGAAGCGGTGGCCCGGGTGCCTCTCTGATCACGCTCGAACAGGGACGCCCCGTAGCGCCGCTCCAACCGGACCAGCGCGGCGCTGAGAGTCGACTGGGAGACAGCCAAGGCGTCGGCGGCACGCCGGAGGTTGCCGGTCCGATCCAGCTCCACGAGCATGGCCAGCTCCATCATGTGGTCCATGATCCAAAATCTAGGGTATATCGTCCGGCAACTGGTGCTTTATCGAACAAGACCGGCCCTCTAAGCTGACTCCGTGGCCTCCGAAACGCCTGGATACCGACGAACCGGGTCTCTGATATGACCCTGGAGCACCGGTCAGTCGAGGTCGGCGGCCTCGACTTCGCCTACCTGACCGCCGGACCTGCGGACGGACCCCTGGCCCTGTGCCTGCACGGCTTTCCGGACACCGCCCAAACCTACCGCTACCTCCTGCCCGAGCTGGCCGGGGCGGGATTCCGCGCCGTGGCCCCGTTCTCCAGGGGCTACGCGCCTACCTCCGTGCCCGAAGACGGCCTGTACCAGACCGCCGCCCTGGCCCGCGATGCCAACGCTCTCCACCAAGCCCTGGGAGCCGACGGGCGAGCCGTCATCGTGGGCCACGACTGGGGGGCGCAGGCTGCCCACGGTGCGGCCGTAATCGCCCCCGAGCGCTGGAGCCGGGTGGTGACCATGGCCGTCCCGGTCGGGCCGGCGCTGGCGGGCGGCTTCCTCAGCTACGACCAGATCAAGAGGTCCTTCTACATCTACTTCTTCCAGAACCCGCTGGCCGACTTCGTGGTGGGGGCCGACAACCTCGCTTTCATAGGCCAGCTCTGGCAGGACTGGTCTCCCGGGTATGACGCCAGCGCCGATCTGGAGCACGTGCGAGAGTCACTTGGCTCCCCCGAGAACCTGGCTGCCGCCCTCGGCTACTACCGGGCCCTGTTCGACCCGGGCCGCCAAGCGCCCGCCATGGCCAGCGAGCAGGCCGCGGTCGGCGGGGTCCCGTCCCAGCCGACGCTCTACCTCCACGGGGATCAAGACGGCTGCATCGGCGTCGGCATGGCCGAGCGGGTCCGGGACTTCCTGGCGGCCGGCTCCGAGGTGGTGGTCATCGAAGGCGCTGGGCATTTCCTGCACCTCGAGCGACCCGCGGAAGTCAATCCCCGGATCGTCAACTTCGTGACGTCCTGATCAACTGCCGGCAGACCACAGAAAGGACTTCCGCAATGGCCGCAACCGTGGTCCCCACCAGCGAAGCGCCGACTGCGATGCTCCGCACCGAAGCTGACCTGCCTCTGGTCGGTCTTGGTGACGGTAGCAGGCTCCGGCTGCTCAACGCGGATCTGGCTCAAGGTGTCTGGACCATCTTCATGGAGTTCCCCCCGGGAACCACCCTCCAGACCCACTATCACACCGGCCACGTTCATGCTTTCACCCGTAGCGGGTCCTGGTGGTACCTGGAGAGCCCGGACGCCGTCAACGTCGCCGGCTCCTACCTGTTCGAGCCGGCTGGCTCCAAGCACACCCTGCACGTCCCGGACTCCAACGACGAGCCCACCGAGGTGTGGTTCTCGATCCACGGCGCTAACCTCAACCTCGACGCCGACGGGAACGTGACCAGCGTCCTGGACGCAGCCGCGATCTCCCAGGCGTACCGGATGCTCTGTGAGGTCCAGCACGGGCTGAGCGACCCGCCGGTAGTGGTAATCCAGGCGCCGAGGCCCTGATGCGCGCCGCCGTGCTCACGCGCCCGGGCGGGGACCTGGAGATAGAGGAGCTTGAGCTGCCGCCCCTGTCGGCGGCCGAGGTGCTCGTGGACGTCTCCGCGTGCGGAATCTGCGGGACCGACCTGCACATAAGCCGGTCCGTGGCCGCACCGGGAGCCATCCTCGGGCACGAGATCGCCGGCCAGGTCGCCGAGGTCGGTGGCGACGTGACGGGCTGGGCTGTCGGCACCCCGGTGGCGGTCCGGCCCTTCGCCGGTTGCGGGACGTGTGACTGGTGCGTCCCGGGACGAGCCGATCACTGCCAGCAGTTTCAGCTTCTTGGGCTGGCCAGACCAGGCGGGTTCGCCGAGCAGGTCGCCGTCCCCGCCACCCAGCTCTTCCGCCTTCCCGCCACGCTCTCCGGCCCGGAGCAGGCCCTGGTCGAACCCGCCGCGGTGGCACTCCACGCGCTCCGGCGGGTGAACCTGCAAGCGGGACAGGACGTGCTGGTCCTGGGCGGGGGGCCCGTCGGGCTCACCGTCTGCGCGTGGGCGCGGGCCCTGGGTGCTCGACGCGTCATCGTGAGCGACCCCGTCGCCCCCCGGCGCGAACTGGCGCTGGCGCTCGGGGCCGACGGGGTGATCGACCCGAGCACGGGTTCGCCCGAAGAGGCCTTGGCCAACCTGGCCAACGGCGCTCCTCAAGTGGTGATGGAGTGCACCGGGGTACCGGGTGTCATCGGGCAGGGCCTTGCCCTCGCCGGCGTCGGCGCCCGCATCGGGGTGGTCGGGATCTGCTTGGGGAGCGACAGCATCTGGCCCTATGCAGGCATCCAGAAAGAACTCGATCTCCGGTTCTGCATCTATTACGACAGCATCGACTTCACCGACACCATCGCCGCTCTCGATGAGCAGACCCTGAAGATCGAGTCCCTGATAACGGAGACCGTTCGTCTGGACGCCCTGCCGCGGCGCTTCGCCGAGCTGGTGGAGAATCCGGGCAGCGGGAAGGTTGTCATCAGCGCCTGAGGTGACTGGTTCCTCGCTCCCGCCTTCGCCAAGCAAGTTACATACAGTTATACGTGGGTGAGGATACATCCGACAGGAGACCGAGAAATGAGTGACGTAGGGATCACGCATGGACTGCTGTCCGGGATTCTCGTGGAGGCGGAGGCCTTCGAGGACTCGGTGAAGATGTAGATCGTCTTGAAGAACTCGAGGATGTTGCCCTGCTCCACCAGGATCTTGCGGTACATGACGGTGCGCTGCGGATCGTAGCCTTCGTGCAGCGCCTGCCAGTCCGCGTAGTCCATGCCGAGGACGTAGGTGGCTTCCCGCGCATCCTCCGGCCCGGTGATGCGGCAGTCGGTGACCGTACCGCCGCCCCACTGGATGTACAGGGAGGCCGGGCTCCCGGCGGGCAGGTTACGGCACCCGAGCGCCCACGACGAGGTGTAGCTGGCCTTGACCCGGTCGAAGAAGTCCCAGTACATCGCCAGCTTGCCCGCCCGGCCCTGCTCGGTGGGTCCGGCCGCTAGTGCGTCCCGCACCGCGGCGGCCCATTCGGGGCTGAAGAGTTCCGGCTCGGTCATCGCCGCTCACCCTCCGGCCAGGACCGGCTGCACCGATCCGACCATGGCCTGCAGGTCCGGAGGCAGGCTGATCCCGACGTCGTTCAGCTTGCGGCCCAGTTGCTGGAACATCAGCATCCGTACCTCGTCCTGGGTCCAGCCGA